>Ga0101944_10000686_pt1 | contig 91862 bp, 78 predicted proteins | sample DewCreD2012metaG_FD_75245 | JGI IMG/M metagenome (GOLD analysis project Ga0101944, IMG submission 75245) | Hot spring sediment bacterial and archeal communities from British Columbia, Canada, to study Microbial Dark Matter (Phase II) - Dewar... ... | reverse complement strand
GCCATGCCGCCCGAGGCGGCACCCGCAGGCATGAAAATGCAGGTATGCTCCGCGTTTAGAATCAAACACTAGTGGGCATTTTCAAGAGAGCCTGCTCTGCGCAGGGGTGCGGTAGTGCGGGGCCGCTGCAAGGGGGACAGCCTGCTCGGTGCGGGCGCTGCGTTCGTACGGGACCGCTGCAAGGGGGACAGCCCGCTCTGCCCACTCGCTGCGCTCGAGGCAGAGAAGGCAGTCCCCCTTGCGGTCGTCCCCCTTGCGCTTGAGGCAGAGTAGGCAGTCCCCGGGGTGGCTAGTAAGCGCCGTGGCCGCCGAGGACGACGCGAACCGTCCGGAGGAGAATCCGCAGGTCGAGCCAAGGAGTCCACTCGCGGACGTATTGCGAGTCCAGCGAGACCCGGTGGCGGTAGCTGGTGTCGTTGCGGCCGGAGACTTGCCAAAGCCCGGTAAGGCCCGGCTTCACCAGCGAGTAGAGACGGAAGGCTTGCCCATACTTCGCCTCCTCCTCCTGGACAATGGGGCGCGGCCCGACGAGGCTCATGTCGCCGGCCAGGACATTCCAGAATTGGGGAAGCTCATCGAGGCTTCTGCGGCGGAGGAACCGGCCGACGCGGGTGACTCTGGGATCGTCCTTCAGCTTGTGGCTGCGGAGCCACTCGATGGCCAGTTCCGGGCGCTGTTCCAAATGGCGCTGCAATACCTCGTCGCCGTTTACCACCATGGATCGAAACTTCAGAAGGCGGAACCTCCGGCCACCCTGGCCGATCCTGGTGTGCGCGAAGAACACGGGCCTGCCGCTCTCGATCCAGATCGCCAACGCGATCAGCGCCCCGATGGGGAGGGATAGGGTGAACAGGACGAATCCGATCAGCAGGTCGAACAGGCGCTTGATGCGGCCTGATTCCGCGGAGAGCAAACCTCTCCGCACTTCGGCCGGGCGCTCCCGAAGGAGGGTGGTATCCAGCGTCCTCAGCGGGAATCTGTGGGGAGCGGGAGTCATGAGAGACAGCCTGGAAGGGTTGCCCTTCCTGATATCACGGTATCATAGAGCGCTTCCATTTCGCCGGCCAGCCGTTCAAATCTGAAACGATCTTCATAAGTGCGACGCGCCTGGAGACCCATGCGTTTCCTCAACGCAGGGGCGGCCAAGAGCTGGGACAAAACGGCGGCCAGGGAGGACGAATCGCGGGGAGGAACGAGGCAACCGGTAACGCCCTCGCAGACGAGTTCGGGAATGCCCCCCACGTTGGAAGCCACGACGGGCAGAGCGGCGCGAAAGGCTTCCAATATGCTGCGGGGCAGCGCCTCGGAAACCGTAGAGAGGACGAAGAGCTGAGCGCGGGAGAGGGCTTCGGCGGGGTCCGAAAGGCAGCCGAGGAACCGGACACGGGAGGAAAGGCCCAAAGAGGCCGCGAGGGAGCGCGCCTGTGGTTCCAAAGGACCGTCTCCGACAAGGTCCAGTGTCCACGGCTCCGAACGCAGCAGAGCCAAGGCGCGGAGCAACGTGAGAGGGTCTTTGGGGGCCTGAAAACGGGCAACGGAGATCAGGCGGGGCGGCGACTGGCCGGGATCCGCCAGCAGCGGGGGCGGAACGTCCCGCACCGCGTTGAAGACCACTCTAAGCCTGTCGCGCGGGGCAATGCGCATACGGAGCGCCAGACGAAGTTCATACTCACAGACGCAGATGATGAGGGAAGACCAGCGAGAGGCCGCGCGCTCGGCCCACAGCAACAGCGGAGATACCGGCCCCGAGATGCGCCCGGCAAAGGTCCAGCCGTGGGGCGTGTACAGGGCCGGAATTCCGAGCCTCGCGCAGGCGGCACGGCCGAGCCAGCCGGCTTTGGAGGTGTGGAGGCTGGCCAGATGGGGCTGGAAGGCACGGATGGAGCGTGTGATTTCGCCGAGGGAGCGCAGATCGCGCCAGGGACGGATGGACCGCTGAAGATGAAGCAGCGGCTGAAAGGGGACACCTGCCTGTTCGAGTTGCCGGGTGACCGGCCCTACGCCGCCGGTAAGGACGAGCACTTGATGACCCCGGGCCTGCATCGCCTGCGCGAGATCGCGCACATGGACGCTGGCGCCGCCCACGGCATCCGCCCTGGTGACGACGTAGAGGATTCTCACCGCGGCTCCTTTCTGGAGAGGAGGACGAGGAACGCCAGTTTGCGGAAGACGGCCACGCCGAAGGGGCCGATCAAGGGCGCGGCGGCGGTCCAGGCGAGCGGCCCAAGACCGGGCGTGGCGCGCATTCGATAGCGGATGTAATCCGCTTCGCGGGATTCGGACGTGAAGTACTTGTTGAAGGCGGAGAAGATCTCGCGGCGTGGGCGGTAGCGGGTGTAGGCGTCGAGCCAGCGCAACTTGTCCACGGCCCACTGCCGGGCGGAGGGCGCCTCCTGTTTCCAGTAGCCGAAGCCGAGGCAGCGGAGGGCCCACGTGTAGCGGAAACGGATGCGGGAGTCCTTGGGAAACCAATGAGCGAACGGAATGCCGATGTGGCCTTCCCGGAAGACGTCCCGCGAAGGGAAGATGCTGAGAACAAGGCCGCGAGGTTTCAGGACGCGGTGGAGTTCGGCGAGGGTACGGTCCAAGTCATCGACGTGCTCCAGCACCTGGTTGTTGGTGATCAGGTCGAAGAAGCCGTCCGGGAAGGGGATGCGATTCCGCTCCATTTCGAGGACGGCTTGTCCCAGCAAGCCGGCGCCGGCGGCTTCCCGGCGGGCGTGGGAACCGCCGTAGAAGACGTCGACGCCGTAGAGCTCGATCCCGTCCCCGCGCCCGGCCGCGACGACCTGGCCACCGCCACAACCGAAGTCGAGGATGCGCGCGCCGGCGTGGGATGAGGCGAAGCGGCAGATATAGTCGAGCACGTAGCGGTTGGTTATGTCCATCGCAAGAGCAATTCGCCGTAGAGCGCTTCCCAGCGGGAGAGGACGGCGTTGATGTCGAAACCGGCTTGCACACGGGCGCGGGCGGCCTGCCCCATCGCGAGCCGCTGCCCGGCAGGCAGGGCGGCGAGCCGGAGCATGGCAGCCGCCAGAGCATCCGGATTTCCGATGGGGACGAGGAAACCGGTGATGCCGTCCTGGACGACATCGCCCGAAGCGCCCGCATCGGAGGCCACACAGGGCAGGGCGGAGGCGGAGGCTTCCAAGAGCGAGAGGGGCAAGCCCTCCACGAGGGAAGACTGAACGAAAGCATCCGAGGCGGCCATGAGATCGGCGATGTCTTCCCTGTGGCCGAGGAAACGGGGCGCGACGCCCAATTCGCCGGCCAGTTGCCTGAGGTCCGCCTCCTGCGGTCCGGAGCCGGCGATGAGAAGCACGCTGCCGGTGAGCCGGGTGAAGGCCCGCAGCAGGGTTTGGTAGCCTTTCTTCCACATGAGGCGGCCGGCCGCGAGCCAGACGAACTCGCCGCCCAGACCGAGTTCTGCACGGGCGGCGGAGCGGCGGCCCGGGTCTGGCTTGAAGCGTTCGGTATCCACTCCGTTTGGAATGGTGAGCACCTTGGAGGGCCTGACGGCGCGCGCTTGAACGTGGCGCCCGGCCACGGCACCGGCAACGGCCACGGTGACGGTCGTGAGCGGGTCGGTCCAGCGATAGAGGCGATCCCGCCAGCAAAGGGAGGCCGAGTTCCGGCCGCTTTCGGCCGCGCTATGGAGCGTCGAGATCAGGACCGGGACGGGGCACAAGAGGCGCGCGAGCCGGGCCATCAGGTTGGCGTGGAACATGTGACTGTGGAGGATGCGAGGCCGGAGGCGTCGCAAAAGGACCAGCAGACCAAGGAAGGCGAGCGGGTTTGGGACCCCGGGCCGCATCCCGAGCGAGTAGACGGGCACACCGGCGGCGGAGAGTTGGCGCGCAAAGGCGGAAGGAGGCAGGAGAGAGATGACACACACGCTCCAGCCGCGCCGGGCAAGGCCGCGGGCGAGGAGCGCCACTTGTGTTTCGGCTCCGCCCGGAGCGAGGTTGGTGACGAGCAAGACCAGCCGTTCTTTCATGGAGCGGTCCCTCGAATTGTCTCGAACAGCCGGGCGTAGCGCTGGACCATGGCGTCCACGCCGAACCGCGCAGCGGCGACGCGGGCGGCGGAGGCAAATTCCCGGCGGCGGCCGGGTTCGCGCGCCAGCGAAGCCAGAGCTTGAGCCAAATCTTCCGGAGCGCCGGGAGGCACCAGGATTCCCGTGAGCCCGTGCCCGACCAGTTCGGGAACGCCGCCTACGGCGGTTGCGACGACGGGCAAGCCGGCGGCCATGGCTTCCATGACGGCGAGAGGACTTCCTTCCCAAAGCGAGGCCAGGGAGAAGATGTCGGCAGCGGAGAGGACGGCGGGGACATCCTGGCTGAGACCGAGGAAGTGGATGCGTTCCGTGAGCGCGGAGGATTGGGCCAGGAAGCGAGCTTCCGGCTCCAGACTTCCCGAGCCGACGAGCAGGAGGTGGCAGCGTGGGTCCTGGCCGAGTCCTTTCTGGAAAGCGCGGATAAGGCCGAGCGGATCTTTCTGGGGCGCGAGACGGGCGATGGAGACGACGAGGAGATCATCGTCCCGAAATCCGTGGGCGGCGCGCCAGGCGGCGCGGCTCGCGGCGGAGGATTGGAATTGGGAGAGATCGATCCCGTTGGGGATCGTGGCCGCGACATCGAAGCCATAGACCCGGCGGAAGGAACGCGCAATCTCAGCGCTGATCGCCACTGGGACAGCGCCGGCGCGGAAGGCGCGGCGATTGATCCAGCGCCCGAGGGCATCGGCGTCCTTTTCGGCCTGATTGTGGACGGTATGCACGAGGGAGGGCCGGCCGGCCAGCCGGGCGGCGGGCCAAGCGTAACGCAGGACGTAGGAATGCGTATGGAGGAGATGAGGACGGAATTCCCGGAAGACGCGGACGAGACGGGACCACATGCGCGGATCGAAGCCTTTTCGCTTGCCGAGGGATTCGACCCGGATTCCGGCGCGGCGCAGATCGACTTCGAAACTTCCAACCTTGGGGTAGAAGAGCGAGACGACAGCGGTTTCGAAGCGGAGGGGATCGAGCCGGGAAGCGAGGTTCACGGCAACACTTTCAGCGCCGGCGCGGTTCAGGGAAGCTAAGACTTCGATTACCCGCGTTTTCACGTTTCGCCGTCCGGGCGAGAGAAGGAGCGCGCCCATTCCGTCATGATCAGCGCGGCTATCAGCCACAGCGGTTTCCTGTGCTCCCAGGTCAAGGCAACGATACCGGTTCCGCAGGCCAGGAGCATGACAGCCCACAAGGCCCGGGGCATGGAAGGCATCACCCAGACGAAGACCGCGAGCAAGAGGGCGGTGATGGAGAAAAGGGTGAAGCCGACCAGGCCGCTTTCGACGAGGACGGAGAGGTAGGTGTTGTGGGCGACGTACTGGTGACCCGGGCGGCCGGGAACACCGAGCCAGGGACGGACGGCGGCGGGATAAGCGCCCACGCCCATGCCGATGACAGGCCGCCGGCGAAACACTTTGAGACCCGCCTTCCAGATCTGGGTGCGGTTGTGGAGCGTGCCCTGGGTGATTTCCTGGGGCAGCGTGGCCAGCCTCTGGCGGGAGGAGGAAGGAGCCAGGAAGAGCGCGCCCAAGACAAGCAGAGAAAACAGCATCACAACCGAGGCGCGATGGAGATGGTCCGCGGCGCGCCAGGTCCAGACCGGCAACAGGAAGGCGAGCAGACTTACGATGAGGGCGGTGCGGGAGGCGGAGAGCAGCACCGCAGCGATGGCGAGGGCCGCGGCGGCGCGCCAGAGCCAGGGGAGATAACGGCGGCGTTCCGAGGCGAGATGCAAGGCGAGCGGGATGGCGAGGGCAACGGTGAGGCCCAGATCGTTCGGCTCGAAACCGGCAGCGGCATAGCGGCGGTAGTAGGTTTCGAGGTCGCGAACGAATCTCAGCAAAGTGAGGCTGGAGGAGACAATGGCGCCGGCGACGAAGGCGGCGATCAGGGTGCGCTGACGGTTTGGGGTGACGGCAAGCTCCCAAACCAGCCAGACCATCACCAGAAGCTGGAGGAAGGTGAGGGCCCTGGCCGCGGAGGCGGGAGGGTCGATACTCCAGAAGAAGGTGAGAGCACTCCAGACGGAGAACAGGGCCAATGCGACCAAGGCAGGGTTGGGCGTGCGAAGTCTGCGGCGCAGGAGGACGACCAGGATTACGGCCGCAGCGGCGGTCCAGCCGAGCAGTCGGGTGATAGTTCCGACGCCCGGGACGATCAGGCTCTTTTCCCAAGGGATGGTAAAGACAAGCGCGCAGAGCAAAGGCCAAGCGAGGCGCTGTTCCAGGACGATTGATTTGCGGCTGTTCATGCCGGATGTCCCATCCGCGCAAGAGCCCGGCGCAAGATCAATAATTCGCCCACGACCTGGACGGAGGCCGTGACGGCCACGGCGACAGCGGCGCCATTGAGCCCCATGATGGGGACCAGGAACCAGCTTGCGACAGCGGAGGTAGCGGCGACCGCGGCCAGCAGCGGCATCTGGGCCAGGAAGGACCGAGCGCTGGTAATGACATAGCCGAGGACGGAGGCGACGTAGACCATGGCAGCGGCGACCATCATCTGCACGAGGAGAGCGCCATGGGCCTGGAAATCGGAGCGATAGAGGGTCCGCAGCAGGTGGCTTCCCGCCGTGGCGGCCAGGATCACGCCCGCGGCGCCTATCGCCAGCGCGAGGCCGGCCAGCCTGAGGGCCAAACCCACGAATTGCCGGCGATCATGCTGGCTGAAGAAGCGCGCCAGACGCGGGGTAGCGGATTGCCCCAGCGCGTTTACGACGGTGCTGCCGGCGGTCAGGAAGGCCGCTACAGCAGCGAAGACACCAAGTTCGCGAGTGCCAAGATAGTGCTCGACGGCGTAGCGAGGGACGCTGCTGGTGAAGGAGACGAGCATGAGGACGACGCCGAGAGGCAGGGCCGTTCTGAAAATCTCCCACTGGGACAGCCGTCCCGCCCGCGAGAGATCCTGGCCTCTGATTCCCCTGGGCCGGTCATAAATTACGAGGACGGCGATTCTGGCGAGAAGCAACATGGCCACCGCAGGAACGAGGCTGTGGGTGGCCGAGAGGACCATACCGAAGGCGACGAGAGCCAGGACGCCGCGGGCGATCAAAGAGAAGGCGATTTCCGACATGCGCTCGCTGCGCAGGAGGGCGCCATAGTAGACGTCGCTGACGATGTCGGCACTGAGGCTGAATCCGATGAGGATCATGGAGGCGGAGACGGTGAAGCCGCGGCCGCCGGCCAGCGCGAGCAGAGCGATGGCGGCAACGGCGCCAGCAGTAACCCAATATCTGACCGCCTGGTAGTCGCCGAAGGGGTGCCGGTGGGTGATGTCCGTAGCCAGGACGGCGCGCAGGTTGAGATGCGAGAGCATGGAGATGGGGAGGACCAGAGCAAGGGCCAGGGCGTACTCGCCGAGCATTTCCCCCGAGCCCAGCTTGGCGATGAGACTCATGACGGCCCACTGGCAGACGCCATAGATGCTGTTGCCGGCGAAGGTCCAGGCGAAGTTCGACCGCAGGCTAGGAACCTCATGCCGATCTTGCTGTACGCCGCAGACTGGTGTTCGCATTCAAGCCACGCGAAAGGCAATGCCGCCGGGCGGCCGGTCCGGAAGCGGTCCGCCGGTCCGGCCACAACAGCAGCCTAACCCCAAGTGTATCGCCCGGAGACGCGCCATTCCGGGACGCCGTGCGGCGCCGAGGAGCGCAGCGGACCTATGCCGATGCCGTATCCGGCGCGGGAAGGCAGTTATGGAGAGGGCAGAGACTATTTGCCGAGCAGATCCGCAGCCGGGTGGTTCATCTCCCCGGCAGGGATGCGGAGGGGAAGGCGGTTTTGAGGCAAGGGGAGAGGGCAAGTGGCGTAGGGGGTGAAGGCGCAGGGGGGATTGTAGGCCCGGTTGAAATCCAAGAGCACATAACCGCCCTTGGGGGCGTCGGCGTAGAGGAAGCGGCCGGCGGGGTAGGTCTCTTTGCCGGCGGTGAGATCCCGAAACACAAAGAACAGGCGGCCGCCTTCCGCGGTAGGCTCCAGGCGGTAGTCTTTGCCGCCGATCTCGAAGGAGGCATAGCCAGGGCAGCTTGCCTCTTCGGTGATGCCCACTATGTTGAGAATGGATACCTTCTTGGGAGGGTTGTAGGGGACCCAGCGGGCGCGGATGCGCCAGGACTCACTGACTTCGAACCAACTCAGACCTTGGAACTGCTTGCGGGCCTGGCTATTGAGGTCGCGCAGCCGAATGCCGAAACGATCGCCGCGGTGGATGACCCACATGGAGAGAGCGCCGATGCGGATCGTAGTGGGCGACCCGCTGGTGTCCGGCTGCATTTCGAGTTTGTCGACGGACTTGCCATCAGAAGTGACGGTGACGCCGGGTTCGGCGGTGAAGACGGTCTTGCCGGAGCGGAAGGTGAATTCGCCAATGCGGGCGGGCGCCGAACCGGGGGGCAGCACGATTTGGTTGGAAGCGGCGGCGCCCACGCGGTTCTCGCCTTCCTGTAGCCAGAAGAGGCCAGCGACGGTGAGCCAGCCGTCGTCCTTGAGGAGGCCGGCCGCCCTGTCGGCCCGCCACTTTTCGATTTCGGCGCGGTAGGCCGAGGGGGCCTGAGCGAAGGCCGCGCAGACAGCAAGCGAAAGTGCCAGCCCGCGGATCATAGGGATTAACGGTTTCGCGAGGCAGCCGCAGGGGCTCCCTTGGCCGGCGGGTCCGAGGGCGGCGCGGGGTTATCACGGATCAGGCCGAGGTGCTTGCGCAACTCGGCATCGAGTTGCTGACGGATATCCGGGTTGTCCTTGAGGAACTGGCGGGCGTTCTCGCGGCCCTGGCCGATGCGTTCGTTCCTGTAACTGAACCAGGAACCGCTCTTTTCGAGGATGTTGGAGGCGACACCGAGATCCAGCAGGTCCCCTTCTTTCGAAATGCCCTGGCCGTAAAGGATGTCGAACTCCGCCTCGCGGAAGGGCGGGGCCAGCTTGTTCTTGACCACCTTGACCTTGGTGCGGCTGCCGATGACGACGTCGCCTTCTTTTATGGCGGCGATGCGCCGGATGTCGGTGCGGACGGTGGCGTAGAACTTGAGCGCACGGCCTCCGGTGGTGGTTTCAGGATTGCCGAACATGACGCCGATCTTCTCGCGGATCTGGTTAATGAAGATGAGGCAGGTATTCGATTTGGAAACGACGCCGGTGAGCTTGCGGAGGGCCTGGGACATCAGACGAGCCTGGACGCCCATGTGAGCGTCGCCCATCTCACCGTCGAGCTCGGACTTGGGGACGAGGGCGGCCACGGAGTCGATGACCAGGACATCGATGGAGTTGGAAGATATTAGGGCGCTGGTGATTTCCAGGGCCTGCTCGGCATAGTCGGGCTGGGAGACCAGCAGGTTGTCCACGTCAACGCCGAGCTTGCGGGCGTAGATGGGGTCCAAGGCGTGCTCCACGTCGATGAAGGCGGCCATGCCGCCGGCCTTCTGGGCCTCGGCGATCACCTGAAGGGCGACGGTTGTTTTGCCGGAAGACTCGGGTCCGAAGATCTCAGAGATGCGGCCCCTGGGGAACCCGCCCACGCCGAGCGCCGCATCGAGGGAGATGGAGCCGGTCGAGATGGCCGCCACCGGGACAATGGCCTCCTTGGAGCCGAGCCGCAGGACGGATCCCTTCCCGAACTGTTTTTCGATCTGGCTCAGAGTCAGGCCCAGCATTCTTGCGCGTTCTTTTTCGTCCATGTCGTGCAACCTCAGCGTTTGCGAGGGGGGTGGAAAGCCGATTATACACCGGCGTCCGCTTACAGACGCGGCGCGTAGTAACCTTTTCGCGCGCGAACCACAAAGTTCCCCTGACCTTGAACCCGCACATCGACGCTCTGGTAACCGCCATCGGTGCGCATGGGTTCGGGGCGGTAGAGGATGTTGTACTGGTGACGCAGTTCGTTGGCGATGTTTTCGAACGATTGCGAGAGGTCGGTTACTCGAAAGGGGAAGAACGTCGCCCCGCCGGTCTCTTCGGAAAGGTATTTCAAGATCTTGTCGCCCCGAGTATCCGGACGGCCTCCCTCAACCGCGCTGGTAGAAATCGTATAGATGACGACGTCGGCTTTCTGGGCCATTTCCAGAGCCTGATCGCGGCTGTAACGGCTCTGGTTGTCCTCGCCGTCGCTGAGGATGATCATGGCGCGGCGGAACTTATGGCGGGGCTGGTCCTGCATGAGCTTGTCGCGGGCTGCGTAGAAGATGGCGTCGTAGAGGGAAGTACCGCCGCCGGCGCGGAGTTCACGGATTCTATTCGTCAGCAATTCGAGATCGCCGGTGAGGTCCACCTGGAGTTCCGGCGTGGTGTCGAAACTGATGACGGCAGCCCGGTCCTGGCCGGGGCGCATGACACTGCTGAGGAACTCGATGGCGGCCTCCTGGATGAAACGGAACCGGTCGCGAATGCTGTTGCTGGAATCGATCAGAATCGCGAGGCGCAGAGGGAGGTCGCTTTCGGCGGTGAACTCGAGAATCTTCTGGGGGTTTCTGCCTTCGCGGACGACGAAGTCGTCCTTGGACAGGCCGGTCACGAAGCGCCCGCGGCGATCGGTGACGGTAAAGAGGAGGTTCACGCGGGTGACTTCCAGGACGATGCGAGTCTGCTCGTCCGGCGGGGCGGCGGGGGGCTGCTGCGCGGCGCCACCCTGGACAACGAACATTCCGGGGAGCCAGAGCAGCAGCAGGACAGCCGTGATTGACTTCATCCTCACCCTGATTCGATTATAGGAGTCCGCGAATCCAGGACTCAAGCTCCTCCGGGAGGGGGGCTTCGATAGTCAGGGGCCGGCCGGTGGAGGGGTGGAGGAAGGTGAGGCGCCAGGCGTGCAGGAAACAGCGGGCCAGGGGGGGGCGTCCGGCGATTCTGGCCGGGGCGCCGTAGAGGCGGTCGCCGGCCACGGGATGGCCGATGCTCGACAGATGGACGCGGATCTGATGGGTGCGGCCGGTGGCAATCCGCACCTCAAGCAGGGTGAAGTCCTGGAAGCGCTGGAGGACGCGATAGTCTGAGCGGGCGGCGCGGCCGGTGGAGAGACGGGCGGTCATACGGACGCGGCGCACGGGGTCGCGGGCGATGGGGCGATCGATGCTGCCGTGGTTCTGCTTGAGGCAGCCGTGGACCAGAGCCAAGTAGACTTTTTCGACCGTCCGGCGGGCGAACTGTTCGGCAAGGCTGCGGTGGGCGAGGTCATGCTTGGCGACCAGGAGCACTCCGCTGGTGAAGCGGTCGAGGCGGTGGACGATGCCGGGGCGCAACTCACCGCCCAGTTCCGACAGCCGGCCGAAACGGTAGAGCAGAGCGTTCACGAGAGTGCCGGCACGGCAGCCGGCTCCCGCATGCACAACCATGCCGGCGGGTTTGTTGATCACCGCCACGTCGGAGTCTTCGTAGAGGACTTCCAGTTCGATGGACTCCGGTTCCGCGCGCAGAGGGGGGAGGGCGGCAGGCTCGACCTCAATCGATTCTTCGCCCCGGAGGATGAAGGAGGGCTTTTCCGGGCGCCCGTCCACACGCACGCGGTTCTGGCGGATCCAGTGCTGGAGACGCGTCCGGCTGTATTGGGGGAGCCGTTCCTGGAGGAGCCGATCCAGCCGCTTTCCGGCATCCGCGCTTTCCGTTTGGATATGCAATCTCTGACTATGCTTACCACATTCAGCGGCGGGGCCTCGTTATATATTCAAGGGGTGATCAAGTGCGCCATTGTGCCTGTTGCAGGATTTGGGACCCGGCTGATCCCAGCGACCAAGAGCCAGCCGAAAGAGATGCTGCCGGTGGCGCGAAAGCCGATTGTGCAGTACGTGGCGGAGGAACTGGCGGCCAACTCGATCGAGGAGATCCTGCTGGTCACAGGACGCAACAAGACCTCGATTGAGGACCACTTCGACTACGACCCGGAGCTGATGCGGATGCTCAAGGCCGGGAAGAAGCATGAACTGATGCGCGAGCTCGATTTCCAGGAGCTGCAAGCGCACTTCTACTACACGCGGCAGAAGGTGCAGCGCGGGCTGGGGGACGCGGTGTTGTGCGGGGAGAGCTTCGCGGGCGAGCGGCCGTTCGCGGTTGCGCTAGGAGATTCCATTCTGGGGCTGAACGGGAATTCGCGGTCGCTGAGCCGGATGTCGGAACTGTTTGCAGCGCGGCACGCGACATGCATTCTGGCGGTGGAGGAGGTGCCCCGGGAGCAGACGGCGAACTACGGCATCGTGGAACCGGACGATGGGGAGGGCGAGTGTTTCCGCATCCGCAACGTGGTGGAGAAGCCGCGGCCGGAGGAGGCGCCGAGCAGGCTGGCGATCGCGGGCCGTTACATCTTCTCTCCGGTGATCTTCGACATGATCCGACGGGTAGAACCGGACAGCCGGGGCGAGATACAACTCACGGACGCCATCCGCGGCCTGTGCGAGGAGGGGAAGCGGGTGCTGGCTTACCGCCTGCCAGAGGGGGAGAGGCGGTATGACGTCGGGAACTTCCCGAGCTACTTCCAGACATTCGTCGAGTTCGCGCTGGCGGATCCGGTTTATGGCAAGGATTTCCGGCGGACGCTGGAGCGACTGCTGCAAGCCAAGTAAACGGCACTCTGCTGCTAGGATGGGACCAAGATGACGAAGATACTTGTCACCGGCGGCGCGGGGTACATTGGCGCGCACACCGTGCATCGATTGCTTCAGGCGGGCTTTGAGCCCGTGGTGGTGGACAACCTCTCGCGGGGGCATCGGCACAACGTCGACGCGCGCCGGCTGCATGTTCTGGATCTTGCCGACACAGAGGCGCTGCGCGGGCTCATGGAACGGGAGAGCATCCGGGCCGTGGTCCATTTTGCCGCGTTTGCGGCGGTGGGCGAGTCGGTGGAGAATCCGGAGCTGTATTTCTGGAATAACGTGGCCGGCAGCGCTTCCCTGCTGCGCGCGATGCAGCAAGCCGGGGTGAAGCAGTTCGTGTTCTCCTCGACGGCGGCGGTGTATGGGACGCCGGAAACGATGCCCATTCCGGAGGAGGCGCCGAAGGCGCCGGTGAACCCTTACGGGGAATCGAAGCTGATGGTGGAGAAGATGCTGGGGTGGCTCGACCGCTGCCGGGGGGTGCGGAGCGTAGTGTTGCGGTACTTCAACGCGTGCGGCGCGGATGCCGAGGCCGGGCTGGGGGAAGAACATGATCCTGAGACGCACCTGATTCCTTCGTTGCTGCGGGCGGTGCGGACCGGCGAGCCGGTCACGGTGTTCGGCGAAGACTACGACACGCCCGATGGAACTTGTGTCCGGGACTTCATTCACGTGGCCGATCTGGCGGAAGCGCACGTGCTGGCGCTGCGCTCTCTCCGGGATGGGGGATCTTCCGCCACATACAACGTTGGCACGGGGATCGGGCACTCGGTCCGGGAAGTTCTTCGCGCGGCGGAGGAAGTAACAGGGCGGCCCGTACCACACCGGGTGGGGCCGAGGCGGCCAGGAGATCCGCCCGCTCTGGTGGCCGATCCGCGGCGAATTATGGCAGCCCTGAACTGGAAGCCCCGCTACACGGATCTGCGCGAGACGGTGGCAACGGCTTGGGAGTTCGAGCGGAAGCGGAGCGGCTGAGGGGGGCGGCGGCCGGCCGCCGGCCGGCCGGGGCGCGAACGGCAAATGATTCACTGGAATTCACCGCCGGGCAGACGATTAGTACAAAATAGGATAAGAAGGCCTGATACTCTCTATGAAGCGAGCTGCCCGTTCCGGACTGTGGTGTCTAGCGGCCGGGGTGGCGCTGCTCCCGGGCATTCTGCGAGCACAGGTTACAGTTTCGAGGGCTCCGAACGGTCCCTGGAGTTTCCGCGCGAGTTACGGTTTTAGAGAGACGTTCGACGGGAATGTGTTCTTGCAGGACGTTGGGGACCAGGCGAAGAGAGGCTCCTGGGTCAGCTCGGGCTCGCTGGGATTCGGGCTGGGCTACCAGAACGGTCCGGCCTTCAAGGCCACATTCACGTACACGCCTGAGTTTGCCCGCTACCACAGCTACAGATCGGAGAACCATGTGGACCACCGCGCCGGGCTCGGTCTCAGCGGCAGCGCGGGGAGGAACGTCTGGGAGTTCAACGCTTCACTGCTGAAGATCGACGGCAGCAATCAGGGACCAGTCTTCGACGTGGAGAACGGGGGAGATATTCCCGCGGTGGGGGGCATCCCGCTGCGCGACCGGCGGGATGCGTTGGTCCTGCGCAATGGCTTCAAGCTCACCCACAACAGGGGCCGGTGGTTTCTGAGGCCGTCATTTACGGCGTATCTGCACGACTTCCGCACCCAACAGCGCGCGCGGACCGGACCGTACGCGGGGTATGAGAACTACGTGGACCGATACGAGCTGAATGGGGGGCTGGACCTGGGCTACCGGCTTGGAGAGAGAGCGTGGGCCGTAGCCGGGCATCGTTACGGGCGCCAGGAACAGGGCAAGCTGCTGGGAGCGGAGAGTCCGTATTCAAACAGCTACCATCGCATCCTGTTGGGCCTGGAGGGAAGCCCGGCCAGGTGGCTCCGGGTGAACTTCCTGGGTGGACCAGACCTCCGCAGGTTCGAGAGGCGGCCGGCGGGTTTTGACCGGGAGGAGATGCTGTGGTACCTGAATGGTTCGCTGAGTCTGACGCCGAGCGCGGCGGACACGATCACAGCGGCCATTTCCCGGTATCAGCAGCCCGCGTTCTCCAGTCACAGCGTGTACGAGGACCTGATCTACGACTTCGCGTGGAAGCGCCAGCACACAAAGAGGCTGAGCTCAACAGCGGGCATGAAGATCTACGGCGGGGACTGGCAAGCGCCGGTCAACCGGGAGGACTGGATCTACACCCCCAGCGCCGCGGTCAGCTATGCCGTTCACAGGCATCTGACGGCGGAGGCGGCCTACTTGCACGACGCAGTGCGTTCGAGGGTCCCGAATACGCAGGGGCGCCAGTTCACGAGGCCACTATTTGTGGTGAGCCTGGGAGGCATCTTCTGAGAGCTGGGGCGATGAAGGCGTCCGCGAGCGGAGCAGAAGCGGGCTCAGCTTTCAAGTCTCCGAGGGTTTCGGCTTGGGGAGTCGGAAGGTCAGACGGACGGGTTTGGCGGGAGCGGGGACCTTCATCACCTTGCAGATCAGTTGAACCGACTCCGGGGCCGAGACGACACGTGTCGTGTTTCTGGCCTCGTCGAGGCCAGCCAACACGAAGACCTGCCAGGAAGGGACGATAAACTCAAAAACGCGGATGACCTCCGCGCCGGAGCGAAACAGAACCAGCAGTTCTTCGTCATCTTTGCAGGCCTTCTGCATGGCCTGGATCTGCCCCAACATGACGGCGCCCGCGGTCTCGGGCTGCGGCGGCGCAGAGGGCCTGGGGGCAATCTGATCGGCCAGGGCCTGCTGAGCCAACTGCTTCGCCATCTCTCCGAGCGCCATGCCCTCAATGGTAACAGTTCAGGCGCATGCCGCCCCGCCCGCGGGCGCGGGAAAGGGGAGGCGCTGTGCGTGTGGAGGCGGCCTGGAAGGAGGCGGCCGGAGTATACTGTCAGCCGGTGAAAGCGGAGACACAATTCAATCAGGAGACAGACACCATGCCAAGATCCGACGTAAGCAGGCGCAGGCTGCTGGCGGGAGCATTGGGAGGCGCCGCGCTCGGCGCAGCTTTCCGGGCGGCGGAGGAACCGGCGAGCGCGCAGCAGGCCCAGACCATACCACTGAACAAGAACTCAGCCCCGAGCAAGCTGCGGATCACGGACATGCGGGCGTGCCGGATCGCCTCGGGTCTCGATTATCCGATCATTCGGATCGACACAAACCAGGGAGTATCCGGCTACGGAGAGGTGCGCGACGCGGGGGTGGAGGGGATCGCGCTGGTGCTGAAGCCGCACATCGTGGGCCGGAATCCGCTGGACATAGAGCCGTTGCTGGACTCGATCCGAAGGTATGCGAACCACCAGCATCTCGGCGGCGGCTACAGCGCGGTGGATATCGCGCTGCATGACATCGCGGGGAAGGTCTACGGGGTTCCGAGCTGGAGGCTGCTGGGCTCGCGGTACCGGGAACGGGTGAAGGTGTATTGCCATCTGCCTTCGACGGGCGATCCGAAGGCATTTGCGGCAGGGGTCAAGAGGCGGAAGGAGCTGGGCTTCACGTTTTTCAAGACGAGCTGGTCCGCCAGCCTTGTCTCCAAGGTCCCCGGGGCCGTCAACGAGGACGGAGCGGCCACGGACAAGGGGCTGAAACTGATGTGCGAAGTGCTGGACATGATCCGGGACGCGATCGGATGGGAGGCCTCGCTGGCGCTGGATCATATCGGCAGCCGGCTGCGAATCAACGACGTGATCCGGTATGTGAAGGCGCTGGAGCCATACAAGCTGGCGTTCGTGGAGGACGTGGTGCCAGCGCTGCCGGGAGAACCGGGGCACGGTGGCAACATCGCACGCGACTGGAGGCGGTTCAAGGAGGTCAAGGACGCCACCACGACCCCCATCGCCGCAGGCGAGGATATGTTCGGTCTGGAAGAAGGCTTTATCGATTTCATCGACAACCGGGCCCTTGACATCGTTCACATCGAGCCGCTCACGGCGGGGGGCATGCGGGAGACGAAGAGGATTGCGGACTACGCGGCGATCCGGAGCATGCCAACCGCGGTGCATTGCTGCATTTCCCCGCTGGGGACGATTGCCAACGTGCACACGATTGCGACGTTGCGGGATTTCATGGCGCTGGAAAGGGACAGCGTATTTCTGGCTTTGCCGTGGTGGCAGGATATTATTACCGGCATCCCGAAGCCGATCATCCAGAATGGTTATATCCGGGTGCCGGAGGGACCGGGCCTGGGGGTGGAACTGAACGAGGAGGTGGTGAAGCAGCATTTGCGAGTGCCGGGGTACTTCGAGCCGACACCGGAGTACGACAAGTTCATCCTGACCACATACCGGCCCGGCGCCACGGTCTATCCGCGCGTGGACGAGTTCGGCAACACGATTGTGAAGCCGGGGGAGTAGGGGGTGGGAGAGGGCGGGCCGGCCGGGGATAGCAGGGGCAAGGATGCGCAGGTGGGAAGGATGGGTTGCGGCGGCGGGAATCTGGAGCGGGAGACGGGATTCGAACCCGCGACATCAACCTTGGCAAGGTTGCACTCTACCAGCTGAGTTACTCCCGCCCTGCCTACGAACGTATTCTCGCTCCAGGCGCCGGCCGGTGTCAAATCGGAGCCAGCCAACAATCCGCCGCGGTTCTGTTTCAGGGGTGTTACGAGCCTTTAACAGGATTGTCTCCGAATGTTTTTTTGCTTTGCTTCCCATTGATTCCAAAGAGGAAATAAATCTTGAAGTGAGCGGATCCCAAGCGCCGATTTGTATGGTAGACTGTTTTCCGTTCGATCCTGTGCGGTCGAAGCGGCAGTCGGTGGCCATTGATCAAATCCGAAACAGCCTGAAGGCCTTGTGAGATTTCCTCAGGTTGTCGAAATCCTGTGGAAAACGGAAGGTAAGGGTGTGTCCGCTGGAAACATGAACTATTGGGAAACGATCAAGATCCATTTGAAATCGAAGCTGAACCCGGAAAGCTACCAGAATTGGCTGGCAAAGACCTCCTTTCAACGCCTCGAGGATGAGGCCCTCTACGTTACGGTGCCGAACCAGGCGACGCTGGATTGGATGCGCGAAGAATATTCAGAACTCATCAGCGAAGCCGTTCGCAGGCTGTCGCTGCCTGTCAAACGCGTGTTGTATGAACTGCCAGGAACCGAGACCGGAGCGCGGATTTCGGGGGGCAACGGAGACCTGCCCGCACTTTTTTTCGAGCCGTCTTTGAATCCGAAGTTCACGTTCGACAGCTTCGTGGTGGGGCCGTGCAATCAACTGGCTCACGCGGCCGCAAAGGCGGTCGCGACCAATCGTTCCCGCAGCTACAACCCGCTGTTTGTCTACGGCGGGGCCGGTTTGGGGAAGACGCACCTGATGCACGCCATCGGGCGGGCTCTGCTGGATCAGGGAACCGCGACTCGCGTTGTCTACACGTCCAGCGAGCGTTTCATGAACGAACTGATCCAGTGCATCAGCCAGCAACGGATGCCCTACTTTCACGAGCGCTACCGCCGGGCAGACGTGCTGCTGGTGGACGACATTCAGATCATTGCGGGCAAGGAGCGCACCCAGGAGGAGTTCTTCCACACCTTCAATGAACTGTACGATCACCAGAAGCAGATCGTGATCTCGAGCGACAGTTCACCGAAGGACATTCCGGGGCTCGTCGACAGGTTGAAGTCAAGGTTCGAGTGGGGGCTGATGGTGGATTTGCAGCCGCCGGATCTCGAAACCAAGATGGCCATCCTCGACCGAAAGGCCGAGGCGGAAGGAATTCGCCTGCCGGAGGACGTGCGGATCCTGATCGCGACAAGGACGAAGTCGAGTGTCCGCGAACTCGAAGGAGCATTGATCAAATTGGTCGCATACTCCTCCGTGAGTGACGCCCCAATCACTCTGGACATGGCGAAGCACTGTCTGAAGCATCTTTTTCATCCCCCAGAGAAGAAGATTACGATCGAATCGATCCAGCGGGTGGTGGCGGAGCACTACGGGCTGACGGTGGCGCAACTGAAGCAGAAGAGCAACACCAGGCGCATTACAGAACCACGCCAAGTGGCGATGTACATGGCCAAGGAACTCACCGGGGCATCGCTGCCGGAGATTGGAAGGGCGTTCGGAGGCAAGCACCATACGACGGTCCTGCACTCGATCCAGAAGATCGAAGAGTGGCGGCAAAAGGATGCCGAGTTCAACAGAAGAATCCAGAAGCTAATCGACTCAATCAATTGACGTTATTGTGTTTTCCACAGAGAAGATCCTGGTGTTGTGGGGAAAACAGCGGAAAGTCGGGACGGGGCCGGAAGAAGCGCGGGGAAAGGCTGGGTTCCGCACAAGCCGGCGCGACAAGAAGAGCATTGATTTTGTATAATTTAGAGGGAATTCAACATTTCAACAGCCCCTATGACTACTATTCTTAAGTAGACATTGAATACAGAGAATTGGGATTAGGAACCACGGGAGAATCCAGGCGATGGAATTCACAGTGAGCAAGACCGATCTGGCGCGGGAGCTGATTCTTTCTCAAAGCATCGTCGACAAGAAGACCACGATCCCCATCCTTTCGAACGTCCTGTTGGAAGCCGCTGGAGACCGCGTGGTGATTACCGCGACCGACCTGGAACTGGGAATCCAGTCCAGTTGTCCCGCGAGGGTGCAGAAGGCCGGATCGGGAACGATTCCAGCAAGAAGGCTCATGGATTATGTAGGACTGCTGCCGGAGGCGGACGTCCACGTCAAGTTTCTGGAGAATCAGTGGGCCAGTCTGGTTTGCGGGCGGTCGCGCACCAGGATTGCGGGCATCTCCGCGGAGAGCTATCCGGAACTGCCGACGATGCCGGAGGCGCTGGCGGAATTGCCTTTGGGGACATTGGCGGCGCTGATCAACCGCACCGTATTTGCGATCTCGACGGAGGATTCGCGGTTCACCCTGGGGGGCGCTTTGCTGATCCTGAAGGAATCCGGTCTGGCGATGGTTTCCACGGACGGTCACCGTCTGGCTTATGTCGAGACGGCGCGTCCGGTGGAGGGGGTGCTTGGGACATACCGCGCCCTGGTGCCGAGAAAGGCGATGCTGGAAATTCAGAAAGTGGCGCAGGAAGCTCCTCCGGACGCGAAAGTGCGGTTTGCCGGCAGTGATAATCACCTGTTCTTCCAGACGGGCGAGCGTTTGCTGATCTGCCGCAAGCTAACCGGAAACTTCCCCGACTTCGAGCGAGTGTTGCCGAAGGAGCATCCCCACTCGGTTGTGCTGCCGCGAGAGGAGTTCCGCACGGCGGTCCAGAGAGTGCAGTTGTTTTCCGATGAGCGGTCGCGGGCAGTGCGCGTGCAGATGTGTCCGGGCGAACTGAAAGTTCACTCGTCGATTTCGGAGACGGGAGAGAGCGAGGAGAGCCTTCCCACGGAGTATGGGGGTCCCGTCATCGAGATCACTTTCAATGCTCACTACCTGGTCGACTTCCTGCGGGCGACGCCGAACCAGGAGGTTGAGCTGCGATTCCGGGACCAGCAGAACGCAGGCGAACTCAATCCCTCCGGGGAACCGGCCGATCTGTTGTACCGCTACATTGTCATGCCGATGCGGGTTTGAGAGCGCGCGCAGGAGGTTTTTTCCTGCGCGGGCGACGGTTGAGGCCTTTCGAAACTATGGGAAGCAAAGACGTGCAGGTGAATGGCGCGGATGTCTACGATGCGTCCAGTATCAAGGTGCTGGAGGGACTGGAAGCAGTCCGGAAACGTCCGGCGATGTACATTGGGTCGACGGGCGAGTCCGGGTTGCACCATCTCGTGTACGAAGTAGTTGACAACTCCGTGGACGAAGCGCTGGCGGGCGTCTGCGACGCGATTGAAGTCACCATCCACATCGACAATTCAGTGACCGTGGTGGACAATGGCCGCGGCATTCCGGTGGGCATGATGACTGAGGAAGGGGTCTCGGCGGCGGAGGTCGTGATGACCAAGCTGCACGCAGGCGGGAAGTTCGATTCGAAATCGTACAAGGTGTCCGGAGGGCTTCACGGCGTAGGGGTCAGCGTGGTCAACGCTCTTTCGGAGACGCTGCAACTGGAGATCTGGCGGCAGGATCCGGAGACCCCCGGCAGCACGAGTTTTACGTGGACGCAGGAGTACGAGCGCGGGGTTCCGCTGGGTCCATTGCAGCGGGCGGGACGTGCGGGACGGAAGACGGGGACGAAGGTCACCTTCAAACCCGATGCGACGATTTTCGGCACGACGGAGTTCAACTACGACACGCTGGCCCAGCGGCTGAGGGAACTCGCTTTTCTGAACCGCGGCCTTACGATCAAGCTGACCGATGAGAGGACAGATCCTCCGAAGAGCCACGAATTTCATTACAGCGGGGGCATAGCGGAGTTCATCCGCCATCTGAACCGCGGCAAGTCGGTACTGCACGAGCGGCCGATCTACTTCGAAGGGGAACGGGAACTGCCGGGAGGCGGAGTCCTGACGATGGAGGTGGCGCTCCAGTACAACGACGGTTATACCGAGAACGTATTCTCGTTCGCCAACAACATCAACACGGTGGACGGTGGCACGCATCTGAGCGGGTTCCGCAGCGCGCTGACGAGGACCATCAACGCTTACGGCCAGCAGGCGGGGCTGTTCAAGGACGTCAAGGAGAATCTGACAGGGGACGACGTTCGGGAGGGGCTGACGGCGGTTGTGAGCGTAAAATTGCCGCAACCGCAGTTTGAGGGGCAGACCAAGGGCAAGCTGAACAGCGACATTCAGGGCTACGTCGTCCAGTTTGTGAACGAGAAGCTCAGCGAATTCTTCGACAAGAATCCTTCCGTGATGAGGAAAATCGTGTCGAAAGCGATCGACGCCAGCCGGGCGCGGGACGCGGCCCGCCGGGCACGGGACCTGACTCGCCGCAAAGGGGCGCTGGATTCGGGGGGGCTGCCGGGCAAACTTGCCGACTGCCAGGAGCGGGAACCGGAGCGCTGCGAGTTGTTTCTGGTGGAGGGAGAATCCGCGGGAGGGACGGCCAAGGCCGGGCGCGACCGGAGGTACCAGGCGATCCTGCCGCTGAAGGGCAAGATCCTCAATGTGGAGAAGGCGCGCTACGACAAGATGCTCGGCCACGAAGAGATCCGGGCGATGATCACGGCGATCGGGACGGGGATCGGCAAGAGCGAGGGCGATTTTGACGCGGCCAAGCTGCGGTATGGAAAGATCATCATCATGACCGACGCGGATGTGGACGGCTCCCACATCCGGACACTTCTGCTGACGTTCTTCTTCCGGCACATGCAGGAGCTGATCACGAGGGGGCATGTCTTCGTGGCGCAGCCGCCGCTGTACCGCATTAAGAAGGGGAAGAGCGAGAAGTACATCAAGGACGAAAAGGAATACGTGCGCGAGATCCTGCGGCGAGCGACGGAGAACGTGACCGTGGAGACGGGCGCGGGCAATGGCGCCGAGCCGGCCCGCCTGGAGGGCGGCGAACTGCGGGCGTTCCTGATGGCGCTGGACGAGTACCTGCAAATGTCGCAAAAGGTGGAGCGGCGGCTGAGGGACCCTCGCGCCGTGGCCGCGCTGGCGGACACGCGCCTCAAGATCGACAGCAAGGCCGACTTCAGCGAGAGGGCAAACCTGGCGCAACTGCGAGAGCGGCTGATGTCGGCGGGGCTGGATGCGGTTCTGGAGCAGGACGAGGAACACTCTTCCTGGCTGGTATCGTTTCACGACTCGACGCACGCCAAGCGCTCCATCAGCCAGGATCTGCTTTCGCAGCCGGAGTACCGAAAGCTGCGGGCGCTGGCGAAGCAACTGGCGCGGTTCAACCATCCACCGTATTCGGTGATGAAGGACGGGGCGCGGGAGACGTTGACGGACTGGGCGGAGTTGCTGGAGCACATTAAACGTGAAGGCACCAGGGACGTGAGCGTTCAGCGGTACAAGGGGCTGGGAGAGATGAACGCCAGCCAGTTGTGGGAGACGACGATGGATGCCGAGCGCCGGACTCTGCTGCGGGTGCGGCTGGAGGACGCGGTGGAGTGCGAGGAGATCTTCTCGACGCTGATGGGCGAAGACGTGGAGGCGCGGCGGAAGTTCATCGAAGAGAACGCTCTGGACGTCCGGAACCTGGACGTCTGACAGCGCCGGCTTTCAGGGCCGGGCCGTGCTGGCGCGGCGGCGGAAGGTGTGATATTCCTGACAACAGCGCGGAGCCACTCCGCGTGCGTCCATGAAAGGAAGTCAGCGCAATGAAAGAATCCGTGAAGAGGCTGCTGGGCCGGCGTTCGTTTTTGGGCAAGACGGTTGCGGGCACGATGGGTGCGGCCTTCTGGTCAGAAGAGAGCGTGCAGGCGGCGCTCCAGAATGTCAACACGGCCAGCCGGCCGTCTGAACTGAAGATCACCGATCTGCGGATGGCCGCTGTAGGCGGCGGCCTCATCCGGCTGGACACCAACCAAGGGATCTACGGCATCGGGGAGAACCGGGACGGAGCCAGCCGGAACTATCCGCTATCGCTTAAGCGGCTGGTGGTAGGCGAGAACCCCTGCTGTGTGGACAAGATATTCCGTAAGATCAAGCAATTTGGCGGGCACGCGCGCCAAGGCGGCGGGGTATCCGGAATCGAGATGGCGCTGTGGGACCTGGCCGGAAAGGCCTACAACGTGCCTGTGTACCAGATGCTGGGGGGAAAGTTCCGCGACCAGATCCGGATCTATGCGGACACGCCGCAGTCGAACGATCCGAAGGTATTTGGAGACAGGCTGAAGCGCCGGATGGAACAGGGATTCACGTTCCTGAAGATGGACGTCGGCGTAGGGCTGGTATCCAACATTGAGGGGACGGTCAGCTATCCGGAGGGGCAAGACATCACCCGCAACACGGTGCACATGTTCACCGGGCTCGAGATCACGGACAAGGGGATCGACCTCATGGCGGAATACGTCGCCCGAGTCCGGGAGGTGATCGGGATGAAGATCCCGCTCGCCGCCGACCATTTCGGGCACATCGGCGTCAATTCGTGCATCCGTCTGGGAAGAGCTCTTCAGAAGTACAATCTGGCGTGGCTGGAGGACTTCATCCCGTGGCAATACACGGAATTGTGGAAGAAGATCACGGATTCGATCGAGGCGCCCACGCTGACGGGTGAAGACATTTACTTGAAAGAGCCTTTCCAGGTGCTGTGCCGCGAACACGCGGTGGACATGATACAGCCGGACCTGGCCACGGCCGGGGGCATTCTGGAGACGCACAAGATCGGCGACATGGCTCAAGAGTACGGGGTGCCCATGGTGCTGCACATGGCGGGATCACCGGTAAGCTGCTTCGCCAATGTCCACTGCGCGGCCGCGACGGAGAACTTCCTGGTGCTGGAAAACCATTCCGTGGACAACCCGGCTTGGGGCGACATCGTGGACGGCGTGGAGAAGCCGATCATCAACAAGGGCTATATCAAGGTGCCTGAGGGTCCAGGCCTGGGGTTCAAGCTGAACGAAGAAGCGATCAAGAAACAGTTGCGCAGCCCGGGGTACTTCGAGCCGACGCCGCAATGGGATCCCGGCGAGCGGGTGAACGACAGGCTGTGGAGCTGAGCGGCCTGAGCGCCGCGCTTGCCCTCAGCGGCGCAAGCCGCGGATGAGCCGGACGATCTCCAGAATTGTGGGCTCCTCCGCCATGAGGACGCGGTGAGGGAGCCAGAAGGCATCGCGCACGCAAGCTTCGGCGACGGGGCAAGGCTCGACGCGGCAGCCACCCTTGCGGTACAAGGGGTTCCCGTAGAGGGTGTGGGGGTAGAAGGGCGTGCAAGGGACGCCCTGCGACGTCAAGGCCTGGTGGAATTCGTCACGGGTGCGGCCAAAGCGTGACGGGTCGATGCGGCCAAGCAAGAGGTAATGGGAACGGGCATTCACCCGCGGCGGGATCTGCTGCAAGGTAATCCCCTCCAGGCTGGCCAGTTCCGCACGGATGATCTCTTCATTTTTGCGGCGCAACTCAATCTGCCGGGGAAGGCGCTCCAGTTGGGGCAGAAGCACGGCAGCCTGAAGGGCGGTCAGCCGGAAATTCGAACCGAGGGTGAAGTGATGGAACCAGCCGGCGCCGGATGCTCTGCCCTGATTGGCGAAGGAGCGGGCCCTGTCCGCCAAATCCTGGTCGTTGGTGAGCAGGATGCCGCCCTCACCGCAGGTCATGACCTTGGAGTTCTGGAAGCTGAAGGTGCTGCAAAGGCCGAAGCTGCCGGCCCGGCGGCCATTCCACTCGGAGCCGTGGGCGTGGGCCGCGTCCTCGATGAGCAAGATGCTCCGCCCGGAGGCGAGAGCCATGAGGCTGTCCATGTCGGCTGGCGGGCCGCCGAAGTGGACGGGGATGATCGCTTTGGTGCGGGGTGAGACTGCGGCCGCGGCGCGGACGGGATCGATATTGAACGTGTAAGGTTCGATGTCGACGAAGACGGGCGTGGCGCCGACCCGAGAGACCGCGGTGGCGGTGGCAATAAAGGATATGGCGGGAACAATCACTTCATCACCGGGGCCGAGGCCGGCCACGGACAAGGCGAGTTCGAGAGCGAGGGTTCCGTTGGCGCAACTGACGCCGAAGCGGCAATGCTGGAAGGCGGCGAACTGCTCCTCGAAACGGCCCACGAACTCGTGGAAACCGCCCCATTGATTGCTCTCCAGGACTTCGCGGATGGGACGCAAGTCGGTTTGCATCGCCACCGGCCATTTCGGGATTTGCATAACAGACCAGGATAGTGGAAACGGCGGGGCGGCCGCCGGGGCGGCTATAATGTCGGATGTCGCAAGATCCCCGATGCCCAGACTGCCCACGCTGCTGTTGTGTATTCCCTTGGCGCTGACCTCGGCCGGCGGACCGGTGGAGTTTGGGCGTCAAGAGCTGCAAAGCGCCTTGGAAGAACGCAAGACGAAGCCAACGGGGATGCGGGTGCAGAGCGAATTGTCGACGGACCCGCCTGAGTCGTTCCGCATCCTGCCGGGGCGGGTGACGGGAGGGGACCTGCGAGGTTTGATGTACGGGCTGCTGGAAGCGGCGGACCAGGTTCGCCGGAAAGGCCAGCTCGCCGCAGCAAAAGGCACACCGGCTTTGCAGGTCAGGGGAGTGCGAATGCTGGTCCGGGCAGGGCAAGGCACGGAGGACTGGATCCGGTCCCCACAATTCTGGCAGGCGCAATTCGAGGCCATGGCCCGCACCCGGCTGAACCGGGTGAACCTGTTCTTTGCGGGCCAGGAAGGCTTGCCCGGCGACGTCGAGACATTGGCTCTTATCTCAAAGACCGCGGCGGAGTACGCTGTGGAACTGGCGCTGGGTTTTCGGGTGAAGGATCTGGCGCAGCCGGGGGCGGGTGGAGAACTGAGCCGAGGTCCGAGCACACTGATGGCATTGAAAGAGTTGCTTGCAAGCTGCCCTTCCGTGCGCAGCGTCCAATTCTGGCTGGAGCCTGAGGATGAAGCCTGGCAGGCGCCTTTCTGCCGGGACTGGCTGTTCCGGGCGATTCGAGAATCGGGGCGGAGGGTAAGTCTTGAGCTTCGGGTATCGAAGCCGAGTTCGGAATCGGTTACGGTTGCCAAGGAGGCAGGATTGCCGCTGCGTCTTGGAATGCGGTACGGCGAGTCCGGCCGAGGGGCAGCGACGAGCCTGGCGGGAGCGGAGGAACTCTGGCAATTCGAGGCCGATGGCGGGTTTGGGGGCCAGCAGTTGCGCAATCCGGTCCTGGTCCGGCGGGTCATGCAGGAGTGCGTCAAGGCGAAGTGCGCGGGGATGGAGTTCGATGCGCCAGAGGGGGGCGCCCCGCCCGATGCAGCGCTGTACCGGATGTGGGGAAGGCTGGCGTATGATCCTTCCACGCCTGAGACTGCGTGGAGGGTCCCGGAGGCACGGCCGTGAAAGGCAGGTGGATCGATGTCTCAGTGGCTCTCCGGAGCGGGATGGCGCACTGGCCGGGAGATCCGCGGGTGGCGATCTGGAGAATCAGCTCCATGGAGGAGGGGGCCAGGTCCAACGTGTCGGCGATCCGGATGAGCGCCCATACGGGGACGCACGTCGACGCTCCTTTGCATTTTCTGCGGGGGGGCAAGACGCTCGACGAGATGCCGCTGGAGGGGCTGATGGGTCCGGCCCGTGTGCTGGCGATCCGGAATCCGCGGCACGTCACGGTGGAAGAGCTTGCGGGTTATCGAATCCGGCGCGGAGAACGATTGCTCTTCCAGACACGGGGGTCAGGCAGCCGGTGGAAACAGGACCAGTTCGATCCAGACTACGTTTACATTCCCAGGGAGACGGCGGAATACTTGGTGAGCCGAGGGGTGAGGCTGATCGGGATTGACTACCTGTCGGTGGGGGGATATCGAATTGATTCGGCTGAGACACACGAGGTTCTTCTGAAGGCCGGCGTATGGGTCGTTGAGGGATTGGATTTATCACGTGTCAAAGCGGGGCGCTACGAGATGGTTTGCCTCCCATTGAAGATCGAAGGCGGGGACGGCGCTCCCGCCAGGGTATTGCTGCGGCCGATTGGTTGACGGCCACGCGAGGGGCGGCGGGACCGAAGTTCGACACTACCATTTCCGCTAAACTCTATCACCATAACCGCCGATACGAGTCCTGGAGTATCACAGTCACAAGACAGGCACAGCATGATGCTGGATCTCTTGAAAGATGCGCGTGTCCCTTTTTACGCGGCGGCGACGAAAGCCAGCGGTGCGATATTAGGGCGGGAGGAAGAGGAAGCCAACCCAACCATCCTGATCCTTGACCAAGTGGAGGTGAACCGGCGGTTGCTGAGGGCGATGTTGAGGAGCGAGCCCTACCGGATCCTGGAAGCCCGACGGGCGACCGAAGCCCTGGCGTTTTTGGCGAGCGACCGGGTGGACCTTGTGATTTTGGATCTGATGATGCAGGGGATGAGCGGGCCTGATTTTTGCCGCACGCTGAAATCGGACCGGCGGACACAGCTCATCCCGATACTGATGCTGACGAGCGTTTACGGGACAGAGAACGAAATCGCCGGGATCGACAGCGGGGCGGACGAGTTTCTGACGAAGCCCTTGCATCCCGCCGTTCTGCGCGCCCGCGTGAGGGCCATGCTCAGAAACAAGGCCGCCATCGACTCGCTGGAAGAGGCTGAATCTATTCTGTTCGCGCTGGCGCAGGCCATCGAGCATCGCGACCAGTACACGGCGGGGCACTGCCAGCGGCTGGCGTGCTACAGCGTGCTTTTGGGGATGGCGCTGGGGTTGCCTCGGACACAATTACTGGCGTTGCACCGCGGAGGATTTCTGCACGACATCGGGAAGATCGGAGTGCCCGATGCCGTGCTGCACAAGAAAGGTCCGCTAACCGAGTCCGAATGGACTGTGATGAAGAGCCACACCATCAAAGGGGAGGAGATCTGCGGCGCCATGAAGAGCCTGGATCCGGTCCTGCCCATTATTCGAAGTCATCACGAACGCTGGGACGGCAGCGGGTACCCGGACGGCCTGCGGAAGCAGCAGATTCCGTTGGTGGCGCGGATTTTGCAGGTGGCCGACATCTACGACGCGCTTACGACGACCCGGCCTTACAAGGACGCACTGCCCGCCGAACATGCGCTTGGCATTCTGAGAGAAGAGGCGGAGCGCGGCTGGAGAGATCCGGAGTTGGTGACCGTGTTCCGGGAACTGCACGGGCGAGGCTGTCTGAACGAAGAAGCATCCATTCTGAGGAACTGGCCCGACCTGGCACAGATGGATCAGGCTGCCGGAGCTTGGGCGAGGCTGGCGGCAGATTAGGCGCGGCGAGGAGGCTCCGGCTGGCGCCCGAAGCGGCTTGCTACTATTTTCAGGGTGACAGGGAGAAAGCGGCCGGAAACGCCGGAGGGGGCCGCCGGCCAAGAGCCCGGCGAAGAACTGGCGGCACTTCAGGAACGCATCATAGCCTGTGCGCGGTGTCCCCGCCTGATTTCGCACTGCAAGAGCGTCGCCCTCAGGAAGCGCCGAGCTTTCCTGGCCTGGGATTATTGGGGCCGCCCGGCGCCGTCTTTTGGGGACCCCGAGGCTGAACTGCTGATTATTGGACTGGCGCCCGGGGCGCACGGGGCCAACCGGACGGGCCGGATGTTCACAGGCGACCGGTCCGGCGATTTTCTGTACAAGGTTCTTCACCGGGCCGGTTTCGCGTCGCAACCCGAAAGCCGGTCGCGGGATGACGGGCTGAGACTCAGCAACGCCTACATTACGGCGGCTGTGCGCTGCGCGCCTCCCGGGAACCGGCCGTCTTCGGAGGAGATCCGGAATTGCCGCGGTTACCTGGAGCGCGAGCTTGAGCTGCTCAGAAACGTGAAGGCCGTGGTGGCGCTGGGGAGAATCGCCTTCGATGCGTATCTGGGGGTCCTTAAGGAACGAGGGTTGATTGGCAGGGGCGCGGCATTGAAGTTCGGACATAACCGCGTTCATCGCCTGGGAGAGGGATTGCCGTTGCTCATCAGTTCGTACCATCCCAGCCAGCAGAACACTTCCACGGGAAGGCTGACGGAGGAGATGCTGCGGGCGGTTTTCGGGCGAGCCAAGAGTTTGCTGGGGCAGTGAGGCCCAATCGCGGCTCGCAATCTGCTATGCATATGCAGGTGCGGCGTTATCTGGAAGGGTACTTCGAGTTTGCGGCGCTCGGGACCAACTGGCGGACCGAGCTCCTGGCGGGCGTCACGACGTTCGTGACCATGGCCTACATCATTTTCGTCCATCCGTCGATTCTGCACGAGGCCGGGATGCCATTTGCAGGGGTGGTTGCGGCCACCTGCCTGTCGGCGGGAGCGGGCAGCATTCTGATGGGCGGGTTTGCGAGGTACCCGATCGCCCTGGCTCCGGGCATGGGCTTGAACGCCTACTTCAAATACGTAGTGGTCAAGGGGATGGGCGTGCCATGGCAGGTGGCGCTGGGAGCGGTGTTTCTATCCGGGGTGCTGTTCCTGGCATTGACACTGGCGGGCGTGATCCGGAAAGTTGTGAACTCAATTCCGACGGAACTCTATTCGGCGATTGCGGCGGGAATCGGGCTGCTGCTGGCCCTGATCGGATTCCGGAATTCGGGAATCATCGTAGCCAATCCTTCCACGACGGTGGCCATGGGCAACTTGCGGGAGCCGCAGACGGCGCTCGCCGCCGGGGGGCTCCTGCTCATAGCCGCGCTGCTGGCGTGGCGGGTGAAAGGCGCGATGCTGATCGGGATTCTGGGGACGACGGCGCTGGGAGCAGTGCTCGGGCTGCTGGAGTGGAAGCCGCAGATATATCATTTCTCCGACATCGCCTCCACGAGCCTGCAATTGGATCTTCCTCGCGCGCTGGAACTGGGGTTCGTCGAGATTGTGTTTGTGTTCTTCTTCATCGATCTTTTCGACAATGTGGGGACGCTGGTGGCGGTAGGGAAGAAGGCGCGCCTGTTCGATGAAGCGAACCGCATACCGAGAATCAACCGGATCCTTGTGGCGGACTCGACGGCGACGATGGCGGGGGCGCTGGCAGGCACGTCGACGGTGGTGAACTACATCGAGAGCGCCGCGGGAGTGGTGGCGGGGGGGCGCAGCGGGGTTTCGTCCATCGTGACGGGGCTTCTGTTTCTGGCCGCGCTGTTTGTAGCGCCGGTGTTCGGCGTTATTCCGGCGGCGGCGACGGCGCCGGCGCTGATCATTGTGGGCTGCCTCATGATCTCCCATATCAGCGAAATCGACTGGAATGACGCGGTGATTGCCGTGCCGGCGTTTCTGACGATGACCGCGATTCCGCTGACCTTCAGCATCGCCAACGGGATCGCTTTCGGATTCACCTCCTACACGCTGCTGAAGATCCTGCGGGGCGAATTCCGCAAGGTGAACTGGCTTGTCTACGTCCTGACAGCGCTGTTCCTCGCGCGGTTTCTGTATCTGGGGTCCGAGTGAAAGCAGGCTGGTGGAAGACGGCAAGCCTGGGGCTGGGACTGTTCGCACTGAACCTGCTTTTCGTCGGGAAGCTGGCCGGCATCGAATACCTCGATGAGATGGGCTCTATCGAGGGCACCTACATCGCAGTAGCGCGATGGATTGCGAACAACTGGGGCGACCTGACATGGTTCCCCCTGTGGTACGGCGGGATCCCGTTTGAGAACAGCTATTCGCCGCTTCTGCCCCTGGTGACGGCGGCCGTGTCGGCGGCGCTGGGGGCGACGCCGGCGCTTTCCTATCATGCCGTTACGGCGGCCGCGTATGCCCTGGGGCCGGTGACGCTATACAGCCTGGCGGCGCGAATCAGCCGCTCGAGTCTGTGTGGCGCGGCGGCCGGGCTTTTGTACACGCTGACATCCTTCTCCACAGTGCTCATGCCAAACCTGCGGCAAGAGACAGGGGGTTTGTGGGGGCTGCGACGTTTGCTGGTGCTGGTGCGCTACGGAGAAGGTCCGCATGTGATGGGGCTGATGCTGCTTCCTGCCGCGGTCCTGTTGCTGGTGACGGCATTTGAGAAGCGCCGGCCGGCCTGGTGGCTTGCGGGGGCGCTGGGTTGCTCTCTGGTAATGCTGACCAACTGGCTGGCGACAGCAGCCTTGCTGCTTGCCGTCATGGCCTGGCTGCTGGCCCGAACGAAGGCGGCCGGCTGGCGCGACTGGTTTCGGGCCGCGGGGGTGATGCTCCTGGGGTATTTTCTGGCGTGTCCGGGGATTCCCCCCTCGGTGATTCGCACGATCGCGCGCAATGAGCGATACGTGAGCGGCGAACTCTCGCCGCTCTGGATCCGGGCGGCATTGGCGGCGTCCGGGGCGATTGCTGTCGCGCTGCTGATGAGGCTCCTGGAGCGGTGGCGCGTTCCCCTGGGGGTGCGTTTCGCCGCCGCGCTGTTGCTGATGTTGGGGGGAGCTCCCCTGGCATCGAGCTGGTTCGGGTTGAGCCTCGTCCCACAGCCTCAGCGATACCAACTCGAGTTGGAGATGGCGGCAGCGCTGCTGCTGGCGCTTCTGGGCCAATGGGCGGCGAAGAGGATCAGCCGGCGATCGGCGCTGATTGCAGGCGGTGTCTTGCTGGCGGCATGCGTTTACCCGGCCGTCAGACTTCACAAGCAATCGGCTGCGCTGATTCGACCCATCGACATCAGGAAGACCAGCGAATACAGAATGGCGAACTGGTTTGAGAGCAATGTGGCGGGGCAACGCGTGCTGGCGCCAGGGTCTGCGGGGTTCTGGCTGAATGTCTTTACGGACGTGGAGCAGATGGCAGGGGGCTTCGACCAGGGCGTTTCGAACCCGCTCTGGACGCATGTCTACTACCAGGTGCTTAGCGGTGAGAACGCCGGTGAGGACGAGGGCCGGGTGGCCGGGCTTTGGCTGAAGGCATTCGGCGTAGGGGCCGTTGCCGTGACCGGCCCCGGCAGTTCGGAATGGTACAAGCCTTTTCGGAACCCGGCGAAGTTCGACGGCCACCTGCCGGAGATCCGGCGGGATGGGGACTATGTGATCTACCGCGCGGGGGGCGGTTCCACCGGCCTGGCGCACGTGATGCGAAAGGAGGATCTCCCAGCCAGGGAACCAAGACACGGACTGGACGTCGCGCCATTGGAGCGTTATGCCGCCGCGCTGGAGGACTCGTCACTGCCAGCGGCGCGTATGCGGTGGAAGAACCGCCACAGGGCGGAGATTTCGGCAAACCTCCGGGAGGGCGAAGTCCTTTCCGTGCAAATGAGCCACGATGAGGGGTGGCGCGCCGTGGTAAGTGGCAGTTCTTGCAATGTTTTACGCGACCATATCGGACAAATTGTGATCGAGCCGGGCTGCGTTGGGGAATGCACGGTCGAATTGATCTATTCCAGAGGTTTGGAGGCGCAGTTGACTCGGGGGCTTAGCATCGCATGCTGGGGAGGGATGACCGCCTGGGTGCTCCTAAGTGCTTTGCGTAGAAGAAGGTTTACGAATTTGCAGTAAGATCGGGTGATATGACCCTGCATTGGCCCCTGAATTGCAGTTCTGATGTGCATGGAAGGCGTCGTGAACGGGGGAAGCTGCCGGCCCAGGCTGGTGTTCTGGGAACTTACAACTGGTTGCAATCTAAGGTGCATACACTGCCGCGCGAATGCCACGGATTTGATGTCGCCAAACGACATGAGTTACGAGGAATGCTGCCGGGTTGTGGACCAGATTGCGGAATATGCCCCACTGATCCTCGTCTTGAGCGGCGGGGAGCCCCTTTGGCGGCGAGACGTGTTCGACATCGCCAAGCGCGCGGCCAGCAAGAACATGCGTGTGGCGCTGGCGACGAACGGCACGCTGGTGGACGATGCGATGGCCGAACGGATCAAGGATGCCGGCATCGCGCGGGTTTCCATCAGCCTGGACGGGGCAGACCGCGCGACGCACGACGCTTTTCGCGGTGAAGCAGGCGCCTTCGATGCCGCCGTCGCAGGGCTCAAGCACTTGAGGGCGCTCGGCATCTCGACGCAGATCAACACCAGCGTGGCGCAGCACAATGTGGACCAGTTGCCCGACATTTTGAAGCTGGCGCAGCGACTGGGCGCGGATGCGTTCCACATTTTCCTGCTGGTGCCGGTGGGGTGCGGATTGACCATCGCGGAGGATCAGACGATCCGCGGAGAGAAGTACGAGGCAGTACTCAACTGGTTTTACGACCGGTCGCTGGACAGCGGTCTGGAGCTGAAAGCGACCTGCGCGCCTCACTACTACCGGATCCTGAGGCAGCGGCGGGCAGAGGCCAGGCGCGCCGGCGAGGCGGTTCCCGAACTTGCGACGCACGGCATGCATGCGACGACGCGCGGGTGCCTTGCGGGGAGCGGAGTCTGTTTCGTATCGCACGAAGGCAAGGTGTATCCTTGCGGGTACCTGCCCGTGGCGGCGGGAGATCTTCGGAAAGAGAGATTTCGTGACATTTGGGAGAAGGCGGAGGTCTTTGCGGCGCTCCGCGATCCCAACCGGCTGGAAGGCAAGTGCGGACTCTGCGAGTTCCGGTTTGTGTGCCTTGGGTGCCGGGCCAGAGCCTACGGAATGACCAACGATTACCTGGCTGAAGAACCTTTCTGCATCTACCAGCCGGGAGGGTCGAAGCTGGACGCCGCGATCTGACGGACCCGGCGGTTACGGTTCAGGTTGAAAGGAATGCCCTTGACAGAGAAGCAGACGAAGGCCGCTGTCAGTGTCCCTCCGAAGGACAACCGGGAGCGGATGCTGGAGCGCGCCATGAGCCGGCACAATTACTCCGGCGACGCGTTGATCGAGGTTCTTCATACAGCACAGGAACTGTACGGTCATTTGTCACCGCAGCTATTGACGAATATCGCGCGCAAGCTGAAGCTGCCGCCCAGCCGTGTGCTGGGAGTGACGACGTTCTATCATTTCTTCTCCCTGGCGCCGAAGGGAGAGCACAGTTTCATCGTGTGCACAGGGACCGCCTGTTATGTGAAAGGCGCCCAGGCTTTGCTGGACAAGCTCACGCACCGCTGCCAGTGCAAAGCGGGGGGCACGAGCGCGGACGGCAAGGTGAGCGTGGCGGGCGCGCGGTGCATCGGCTCGTGCGGCCTGGCGCCGGCGGTGATCTATGACGGGAACATTCTGGCGCGGGTGACGCCGGAGCAACTGGACGCGGAACTGGATCGGATCGGTGTGAAATGACAGTCGAAGAACTGGAGCAACTCAAGGCGCAGGAACAGGAACGCCAGCGGAAGCTGGAGAACCGCATTTACTGCTGCACGGCGGCGGGCTGCGTATCTTCCGGCGGCGAACAAGTCCGGCGGGCTCTGGCGGAGGAAGTCAAGGCTCAGGGATTGGAAGGAAGGGTCGAGGTTTGCGGAACCGGCTGTATGGGGTTATGCAGCCACGGCCCGCTGGTGCGGTCGGAGAAGGGCGGGAAGCTATATGGAGACCTGAGGCCAGCCGATGCGGCGGCCCTGGTGCGCGGCGGCGAAGGAGAAGGGAGCGCGCTGGCGGCGCGGGAGATCGACACGTCGGCGCCGTTCTTCAGCAAGCAATTGAAGATTGTGCTGGCCAACAGCGGCAAAGCGGATCCGGAGAGAGTCCAGGACTACATCGCGGCGGGAGGCTACCAGGCCCTGGCGAAAGCGCTGACGGAGATGACGCCGCAGGAAGTGATCGAAGAGATCAAGAACAGCGGACTCCGAGGGCGGGGCGGGGCGGGCTACGCGACGGGCATCAAGTGGGAACTTGTGGCCCGCCAGCCGGCCAGCCCGAAATACGTGGTGTGCAACGCCGATGAGGGGGATCCCGGGGCGTTCATGGACCGGAGCGTGCTGGAAGGCGACCCGCACCGGGTGCTGGAGGGCATGGCCTTGGCGGGCTACGCGGTGGGGGCGCACCAGGGCTACATCTACGTACGCGGAGAGTACGCTCTGGCGATCCAGCGGCTCCAGACGGCGATCAAGCAAGCGGAGCGCGAACATCTGCTGGGGAGCCGTGTGCTGGAGACCGGATTCGATTTCCGGGTGGATGTCCGGATCGGCGCCGGAGCCTTCGTGTGCGGGGAGGAAACGGCCCTGATCGCCTCGATTGAGGGCAAGCGCGGGCAGCCAAAGCAGCGTCCGCCGTATCCTTCCGAGTCGGGGCTGTGGGAGAAGCCGACGCTGATCAATAACGTGGAGACCTTTGCGAATGTGCCGGCCATAGTGGAACGCGGCGCGGAGTGGTTTGCGTCGATCGGGACGCCGTCCAGCAAAGGGACGAAAGTATTCGCCCTGGCGGGGAGGGTGGAGAACACCGGGCTGATTGAGGTTCCCATGGGGACGCCGTTGCGGACGATCCTGTTCGACATCGGCGGCGGCGTTCCGGAGGGCAGTGAGTTTAAGGCCGCTCAGACCGGGGGCCCGTCGGGCGGATGCATTCCCGCCGAGCACCTGGACACGCCGGTGGACTACGAGTCCTTGCAGAGGATTGGTTCGATCATGGGATCGGGCGGTCTGATCGTGATGGACACCACCTCCTGCATGGTGGATGTCGCGCGGTTCTTTATGGAGTTCTGCATGGACGAATCGTGCGGCAAGTGCATTCCGTGCCGCGCGGGAACGGTGCAGATGCACGAGATCCTGGAGAGGATCACCAAGGGGCAGGCCGCGGAGGCGGACGTCGATATGCTGGAGCAACTGGCGGCGCTGCTGAAGGAGGCCAGCCTGTGCGGGTTGGGGCAAACGGCGCCCAATCCGGTTCTGAGCACGCTGCAATACTTCCGGCACGAGTATGAAGCTCATATCAAGGAGGGGCGGTGCCCGGCCGGACATTGCCGGATCGATGGCGGCGAGGAGGCTCGGCGATGAGCGTTAGAACGTTACACATCGATGGGAAGATGGTTACAGGCCTGGCGGGGCAGAGCATCTTCAGCGTGGCCTGGGACAACGGGATTCGGATACCGCGCCTTTGCCACGTGGGCGGACTCTCAGATGTGGGGGCATGCCGTCTGTGCCTGGTGGAGATCGAGGGACAGAAGAAACTCCAGGCGGCGTGCATGACGCCCGTCGAGGAAGGCATGATTGTCCGGACCAACACGGAGCGGTTGCGGGCGCACCGGAAGATGATGGTGGAGCTGCTTTTCGCGGAGCGCAACCATGTCTGCTCGGTGTGCGTGATGAATGGGAACTGCGAATTGCAGGATCTGGCGGCGGAGCTGGGGGTGGATCATGTGCGCCTGCGCTACCAGTTTCCGAAGCTGTCCGTGGACACGAGCCATGACCGGTTCGGGGTGGACCACAACCGGTGCGTGCTCTGCACCCGCTGCGTGCGGATTTGCGACGAGGTGGAGGGGGCTCATACGTGGGACGTTTCGGGGCGCGGCGCCGGCAGCCAGGTGATTACGGACATGGGGACGCCCTGGGGCGCGTCGGACACATGCACGAATTGCGGCAAGTGCGTGCAGGTGTGCCCGACGGGGGCCCTGTTTGAAAAGGGCAAGGCGGTCAGCGAGATGAAGAAGAGCCGCGGTTTCCTGAAGTACATCGTGACGGCGCGCCAGAAGGGAGAGTGGGTGCGATGAGCGAGCGAAAGCCCAGACTGGCGACAGTTTGGCTGGGAGGGTGTTCCGGTTGCCATATGTCGTTTCTGGACCTGGACGAGCGGCTGGCGGAACTGGCGGGGAAGGCAGAGCTGCTGGCCTCGCCGCTGACAGATCTGAAGGAGTTTCCGGAGGCGGATATCACGCTGGTTGAAGGAGCGGTGGCCAACGAGGAGCACCTGGAGCAGATTCAGCACATCCGGCAGCGCACGAAGGTCCTTATTTCGTTCGGGGACTGCGCTGTGACCGGGAACGTGACGGCGATGCGGAACACGTTCGGCATCGAGGACGTGCTGAACCGAAGCTACCAGGAGAACACGGCCGTGATTGTGGGACGGCCAACGGGCGGGAGCGTGGTTCCGGCGCTGTTGGAACACGTGCGGCCGCTGCACGAGGTGGTCAGCGTCGACTACTACCTGCAAGGATGCCCGCCGAGCGCGGACGACATATACGAGCTGCTGATGGACCTGCTCAGCGGCCGGACGCCTCGGACCGACGGGCGGAAATTTGGATAAGGATATGGCGCATAGGATTCTGATCTCACCAGTCACGCGCATCGAAGGCCACGCCAAGATCTCCATCTATGTGGATGAAAGCGGCCAGGTGGACTCGGCTCAGTTTCATGTCGTGGAGTTCCGGGGTTTCGAGAAGATCTGCGAGGGGCGGCCATTCCACGAGATGCCGGCGCTGATGGCCCGGATTTGCGGAATCTGTCCGGTGAGCCACGTGCTGGCCAGCGCGAAGGCCTGCGATTCGCTGCTGGGGGTGGAAATACCGCCGGTTGCGGACCAGCTTCGGCGGCTCATGAACTACGGGCAGATCCTGCAATCCCACGCGCTGAGCTTCTTCCACCTCAGTTCGCCGGACCTGCTGCTAGGGTTCGACTCCGAGCCTGCCCGGCGGAACATCTTTGGGTTGCTGGAGCAAGATCCGGATTTCGCGAGGCGGGGGATCCGGCTGCGGAAGTTCGGGCAACGGATCATCGAGTTGCTGGGGGGCAAGCGAATTCACCCTTCGTGGGCGGTTGCCGGCGGCGTGGAGGATCCGCTCTCCGCTCCCGGCCGGGCCGAGATTCTGACGGGGGTTCCGGAGTGCCTTGAGTCGTTGAGGATCGCCCTGGATCGCTTCAAGGGGATCCTGGATGAATTTCCCGACGAGACCGAACACCTGGGGACCTTTCCGTCTTTGTTTTTCGGGATGGTATCGGAGACCGGGACCTTCGAGCACTACGGCGGACGCATCCGGATTTGCGACGGGGAGGGGAACGTGGTGGCGGACGGCCTGGATCCGGCGCGTTACCACACTTACGTCGGGGAAGCGGCCGAAGAATACAGCTACATGAAGTTCCCGTTCTACAAACCGCTGGGCTATCCGGGCGGGATGTACCGGGTGGGCCCGCTTGCGCGATGCAACATCGCGACAAGCGCGGGGACGCCACTGGCAAACCGGGAACTGAGGGAATTCAAGCAGCGGGCCGCGGGGGGGGCCGTCTGTCAAAGCTTCCACTATCACCTGGCGAGACTGGTGGAGATGCTGCACGCGGTGGAGAAGATCGAAGAGATTGCCGGTGATTCCGGGATTCTGGACACACGGGTGAGGGCCCAGGCGGGGCAGAACCGGACCGAGGGCGTGGGCGCCAGCGAAGCGCCGCGGGGGACGCTGTTCCACCATTACGAGGTCGATGAGAATGGCCTGATGAAGCGGGCGAACCTCGTCATCGCCACGGGGCAGAACAACCTGGCGATGAACAAGGCGGTGGAGCAAGCGGCGAAGCGGTTCGTGAACCCGGCGAAGCTGACGGAAGGCATGCTAAACCGCGTGGAAGCCGCCATTCGCTGCTACGATCCATGTCTTTCCTGCTCCACGCACGCGCTGGGGCAGATGCCGATGGAGATCGCGGTGCGGAACCTCAAGGGCGAGGTTTTGAGCAGCCGGACGCGGGAATGACGCTGCTCATCGCCATTGGCAATACGCTTCGAAGAGACGACGGGGCCGCTCACAGGGTGCTGGAATTGGTTGGACCGGCGCCAGGGATGCGGGCGGTGAATTGCCACCAACTCACCCCGGAGGTCGCCGAGGATGTCGCCGGGGCAGATCAGGTTGTGTTCATTGATGCCGATCTCCGTCCGGGAGAGGCCCGTCTTGAGGTTCTAGAGGCGGGCGCGGGCTGGAATGCCCTGGGAGGACATGCGCTACGGCCTTGGGAGGTTTTGGCCCTGGCGGTGAAGCTCTTCGGATTCGGAGGCAAAGCATGGCTGTGTCACGTGCCGGGAGTGGATTTTGAAGAGGGAGAAGGGCTTTCGTCCACCGCCGAGCGGAACGCTCTCGCAGCCGCGGATCTGCTGCGCGACATCGTCCGGGCGCGCCCTTAACGAGGCCCGGCCGGAGCGGCCGCAAAGAGGCGCTCTGTATCCTGCTGAAGAAGGACCCAAAGCCCGTAGGCGCCCAGGATGGTGCCGAGCGGCACGTTCAGCAAGTTCAAGGCCGAGAGGATGATACCGAGGATGCGGGCCCACGGGCGAAACTGAATCAAACCCGCGCCCACAATGACGCCGGGGAGCGAGAGTAGGGCCACGATGACAGGTATGATAGTGCCCAAGGCTCCCAGGATCGGGACGGCCACCCGAACCGCATCGGGATCATCGTGGGCGGCGATGCCCACGATTCCGGCCAGACCGCCGAAAACCAGGAACACGATCAGCGCCGCCAAAAGGCCGAGGCACCCCAAGACGACATTGAGCCAGCCGAGGATACGCACATGATCTCGCATGGGCCCTCCAGAAACGTGATTATTGTACATCAGGAGATACGGCAGGCGTAGAAAATCGTTCGCAGAATCGTCACCGCGGGGGTGGAAAGTGAATCCTGAGAAGAGGAGGGCGCCGCCATGAGCCACGAGGGTTTCCGGCACATTCTGAGTCCAGTCGATTTCAGTGGAACGTCGTTGCTGGGCTTGCGGATGGCTGGTTCACTGGCTGAATGCTCGGGGGCACGGCTCACCGCGGTCTATGCGGACCAGTTCCTTCCGCCACCCTACTTCACCCACGGCCGTCTGGAGGAGATTCAGAAGCAACTGAGCGGCGCGCGCGAGCAAGCGGAAATCCACCTAAGCCAAGTCGTGAGTGAGGTCCTCGGAAGGAAGGATGTTGAGGCGAGAGTGGTGACGGCCCTTCCGGTGGAAGGGATTCTGCAAGCCGCCGCCGAATCCGGGGCGGATCTCATCGCCATGGGGACGCATGGGCGCAGCGGATTCAACAGGATGATGCTGGGGTCGGTGACCGAAAAGATACTGCGAGCCAGCACGGTGCCAGTCCTCACCGTACACCCTGGGGCGGCATCGGCAGGACACTTCCCACGGATTCGGAGGGTGCTCTGTCCGGTCAACGATTCCGAGGTTTCCCGTAAGGCGCTGCAACTGGCGGCCGGCGTGGCGAAGTGTTTCGGCGCCGAACTGACCGTTTTGCACGTCAAGGAAAAGGGTCCGGATGGGGGCATAGCGGACTTGTGCTCCTGGGTGCCGGCTGACGTCCGTTCGCAATGCACGATGCGGGAGGAGGTCAGGGAAGGAGAGGCCGCGCAGGAGATCATTCAGAGCGCTTCCGGCGCGGACTGCGATCTGCTGGTGCTGGGCGCCAGGCGCCGGCGGTTTTTCGACAGCACGGTAATTGGGACGACGAGTGTCCGGGTGGTGCGTCACGCACCGTGTCCGGTGCTGACAGTCACGGCCTGAGAATAGGAGGAGGGACGCCATGCTGTACGAGATCACTTCTCAGAAGAGTCTCGAAGAGATTGGACGGGGGCTTCAGGAGGCGGCAGCCCGGCATGGTTTCGGAGTGATCGCGGTGCATAACCTGAAGGAGACGATGGCCAGCAAGGGGGTGGAGTATCCGGGCGAGTGCCTGGTATACGAAGTCTGCAACCCGCACCAGGCCAAGAGAGTTTTGGAACTGAGCGGCGCGATTTCGGCGGCGCTGCCTTGCCGGATCTCGGTCTATCAGACGGCGGATGGCTACCGGCTGGCGACGATCCTGCCCACGGTTCTGCTGCAAATGTTTGGCAGCGCTGAGGCGGAACCGGCGGCGCGAGAAGTGGAAGCAGCGATGACCGCTATGATGCGGGAATCGGCCTGAGCCAGCGGCGCAACACGAGAACCACTCCGCCCAGCCCCAGGGCAAGAGCCACAACCGGCACTACGTGCATCCACCACCAGAGCGCGCCCTCGGGTTCGACGAGGACGCGTGCTCCGTACTTCTGCTTGTAGAAGTCCAGAATTTCCCTGTCGGTGCGGCCTTCCTTCACAAAGCCCGCGATTTCCTGTTTCATTTGCAGCGCGACTTCGCTGCGGTGCTGGGCGATGGGTTCAGCCCAGCAACACGGGGCCAGGAGGGAGTTCTCGAGCTTGAGGATTCGGGCCTGGTCGGAAGGACCGGCCTGCGAGAACAAGACAGGGGCCAGGGACAAAATCGCAAGGAAAGCGAAGCTTCCCGTCCTGGCAAAATCCCGAATTCGCATCTCGCCTTCCTTCCCCTCCTGACATTCAGGATATCGCAGGCCGGGAGGCACATGCAGGCGGCAGTCCCGCAGAACGGGGGGGGAGACCGGTTGTTGTACAATGACAGCGCGGAGTGAGCCATGCGATTTCGCTGGGTTTTCTTGATGATCGTTCTCCTGGCCGCGATGCCTTCCTGTAATCGCGATCCGAACGTCGCCAAGAGGAAGTACCTTGAGAGCGGTAACCGGTACTTCGACAACGGTAAGTACAAAGAGGCGTCCATCATGTACCGGAGCGCCTTGGGGAAGGATGCGCGTTACGGAGAGGCGTACTACCGCCTGGGGTTGACATCGCTCAAGCTAGGACAACCGGGAGCGGCGCTCCGCTATTTCGTCCGGGCCTTTGAACTGCTGCCGGACGGAGAATACAGGACGGACACCTCCAACAAGCTGACCGACATCTATTTGGCGCAGTTCCTTCTGGATACTCGGCGGTCCAGCTCCATTAGAGAGGATACGATCGCATTCCTGAAGAACCCCAAGGTGACGGCCTTCGACCGGTCCCGTCTGGAGGCGCATATTTCCTGGCGCGACGGGAACGTAGACAAAGCCATCGAGCAGTTGCAGGATGCGAACCGGCAGCGCCCGCAGGACAAATCGGTGGGGCTGGCGCTGGTTCAAGCCATGATGGCGAAGGGAGAAGCGGATCTGCGGCAGAAGCAGGGGGAGACCGCGACGCGGTGGTTCGACCAAGCCGTCAGGCTGGCCATGGGCATGATTGAACACAGCAAGGATTTTGGGCCGGCCTACGACGTTCTTTACAACCATTACCTCCGCCGCGATCAAGCTGTTGAAGCCGAGAACATTCGAAAGCTGAAAGCCGAGAACAATCCCCGAAACCTCGACTACCGGTTTCAGCTCGCGACTCACCTGTTGAGGACCGGCAGAGCGGATGAGGCGCAGCGCATCGTCGACATGGCGGTGGCGGACCGGCATCTCTTTCCCAACGGGAGGGAAAGGGCCGGCGATTTCTACATGGTTCATCGCCTGTACGACAAAGCCATCGAATACTACCGGACGGGACTGGGAGGGGAGAAAGAGCAGTGGCTGACGCTGCAACGAAAGATTGCTGATGCGTTGATGGCATCGGGACGCCGGGAGGAAGCTCTGGCTTTGCTGGAACGAGAGGTCCTGAAGCGCTTCCCCGATGATTCTGTCTCAAAGGCGCTGCGGGCGTCGATCTGGATCGATTCCGGCGACCGGGCGCACCTGAAACAAGCCGTGGCGGAACTGGAAGAGGCTGTGCGCAAGCTGCCGAAGAATCCGGCCCTTAGATACAACCTGGGCCGGGCCTATTGGGCCAGCGGGCAACTGGAGCCGGCGCGGGTGCAATTCAGGGCTGCGATCGACATGCAGGCGGACTACCTGCCGCCCAGGCTTGGGCTATGCGAGCTTCAATTGCAGAGTGGCGACTTCGCGGCATCATTGCAGCTTGCCGAGGAGGCTCTGGCGCTGGCTCCGGCCAACATGATCGCCAAGATGCTTCGTTCCCAGTCCTTGCAGGGGTTGGGGAAGACCAGCGAGGCGCGGCTGGAAATCGAAGAGGCCATGCGAGCGCATCCGGAAGCGCCTGTTCCGGTGGTGGGGCTGGCGTTGCTGGAGATGCGGAGCAGGAATTTCGCGGCGGCAGCCAAGGCGTTTGAAAATTGCCTGGTCAAGTTTCCCGGACAGAGTTTCTGCATTGTGGGGGCGGCGGAAGCCTATACGGCGATGGGTCAATTCGGCAAGGGTCAATCAATCCTGACCACCGAACTGGAGAGAAACCCGAGCCGGCGGGAGATCAGACTCGCGCTGGCCAACACTCTCGTGCTGGGCGGCAAGCACAAAGAGGCAGCGGAGATCTACAGCAATATGCTGGAGAAGGAGCCGGACTCCGCCGACCTCAGCATGAGGCTGGGAGAGACGTACCGGCGGATGGGAGACAACGAAGGGGCGATCAAGCAGTTCCAGCGAGTGAAACAGCTTCAGCCTGCGAACGTGGATGCCCTGGTGTGGCTGGCGCTTCTGCTGCACGGGGCTGGGCGGGAAGACGAGGCCAAGCAACATTATCAGGATATCCTCCGGCTTCAGCCGGACAATGCGGTGACGCTCAATAATCTGGCGTTCATCATTGCCGAGCAAGGAGGGGACCTGGATCTGGCGCTGACCTATGCTCAGCGGGCGAAGCAGAAGCTCCCGGATGTCCCCGAAGTCTCTGACACGCTTGGATGGATATACATTCAGAAGAAACTGACCAGCAATGCGTTGACGATCTACGATGAGCTGGTTGCGAAATACCCTTCAAACCCGACCTTTCGCTACCACCGCGGACTGGCTCTATTGCAGAAAGGGGACCGCCCCGGGGCCAGGAGGGAGTTGGAGGCGGCCCTTCGGAATCAGCCACAGTCGCGGGAGCGGGCCAAGATTCAGGAAACGTTGCAGAGAATCGGTTGAGGCGGGGATTGATCTTTGCCGGCGCTCATTGCTGATCTGCCCCGCAAGCATCGTTCCTGGCCGTATGTAGCGCCCTTTGCCGTCTTTGTCTTGCTCCTCGCGCTGGGGCCGAGAGCCGGCCTGGGACCGGAGGTACATTATCCCCTCCGGATCGGTGCGACAACGGCGGCACTGCTTCTGTGGTCGCGAAAAGTTCTGAACTTCCGGGTTTCAAACCCGGCGGGGAGCGTATTCCTGGGACTTGCCGTATTTGCGATCTGGATCGCGCCGGACGCGCTTTGGCCAGGCTACCGCTCACACTGGCTCTTCCAGAACGTCCTGACCGGCGAGGTGGCGAGCTCGCTGGGAGGCCAGCACCGGACGAGCCTGCCGTTCTTACTGCTGCGCGCAGCGGGCCTGATGCTTGTCGTTCCCGTTGTTGAGGAACTGTTCTGGCGCGCGTGGCTGATGCGGTACCTGATCGCGCGGCGATTTGAGGAGGTACCGCTCGGCGCGTATGCCCGCAGCGCCTTTTGGATTAGCGCAGTTCTTTTTGCGAGCGAGCACGGGCCGTTCTGGGACGTGGGGCTGATCGCGGGCGCAGCGTACAATTGGTGGATGGTGCGGACCCGCAGTCTGGGAGACTGCATCCTGGCGCATGCGGTGACGAATGCCTGTCTGGGGGCCTATGTGCTCTTTGCCGGACGGTGGGAGTACCTTTTCTAAGGGGCGGCGCGGGCGGTTCGCAGACAGCGCGTGGGACAATATCTAGGAAATGGTGGAACAAATCCGGCGCGGGGTTACAGCCTCCAAAGCACGATTCGTGCTGTTTGATTTTGACGGCACCCTGTCTCTGATCCGGTCAGGCTGGGTCGACGTCATGGTGCCGATGATGACCGGGATTCTGCTTGACCTCAAGACCGGCGAGAGCGAGGCGGACGTCAAGGCAATTGTGGAAGACTACGTCGCGCGGCTCACCGGGAAGCAGACGATGTACCAGATGATCGAACTGGCGAGGCAGGTTGAGCTGAGAGGTGGCCGGCCGCTCGAGCCGCTTGAGTACAAGCGCAGGTACCTGGCGCTGCTTCATGAGAAGATCCGGGACCGGCTTGAGGAGCTGCGCGCGCGGCAGGCATCGCCGGAGAAATACCTCGTGCCGGGGGCGAGGGGAATGCTGGAGACGCTTTCGGGGATGGGGCTGACAATGTTTCTAGCCAGCGGAACCGATGAGGTCTACATGAAGGAAGAGGCGCGCCTGCTGGATGTGGAGAAGTACTTCAACGGCGGAGTCTACGGCGCCCTTGACGATTACAAGAGCTTCTCCAAGAAGATCCTGATCAACCGGGTGATTGAGTCAACCGGATGCCGGGGCGAAGACTTCCTGGTTTTCGGCGACGGGTATGTGGAGATTGAGAACGTCAAAGAGGTTGGAGGAGTGGCGGTAGGCGTTGCGACTTTGGAGCCGGAATGCCGGGAGGCCGATTCCTGGAAGCGGCAACGACTGATTGGGGCCGGGGCGGACTTCATCATCCCCAATTTCGAGTGCTTCCCGGAGTTGTTTGATTTGCTTTTTCCGGGCAAGGCCGTAACGAAGCCGTGAAGAGGGAGCGGCGGGAGGTTCGCGGATTTTGGACGTCCTGACACAGTCTCTGACCGCGATCGCTCTGGGCCGGGGCGGACTGAACCGCTACTGCCCATTGGGAACCTGGGTAGTTGCGGGCGCGATCAATATCGCGGACCTGGAGCAAGCGGGGCGGCTGGCAGGGCGGGAAGCGTACTTGAATTTCGCCGGCGGGGCGATGCACTCGCTTATGGCTGCGCCGGTTCTTGCCCTGGCGGTTGTCGCGGCGGCCAGGAGGATCTCCGGGCGCAGGATCCCATGGGGACGGGCGTATCTTGTGGGTCTGGCGGGAACGGCGACACACTTGCTTGGCGAGTGGGCGGGCAACCAAGGCGCGCGGCTGCTTTGGCCGTTCTCGGACCAGTGGTTTCGCGCACGATTTCTGCCGGATTTCGACTTGTGGATCCTCGTGGTTCTGGTGTCGGCGCTGTTTCTGCCGTGGCTGCTGGGGCTGGCGAGCACAGAGATGGGGGCTGGCAGGAACTCGGGGCAGGGGGCCGCCATCTTCGCCCTGTGCTTCATCCTGGCATTCGGCTTTGGCCGGTTTCTGCTTCAGAGAAGGGCTACAACGGTTTTGGAATCGCGGCTGTACGAGGGAGAGGCGCCGATGCGCACCGCCGCCTTCGCAACACCGTTGAACCCGCTGCGCTGGACCGGATTTGTGGAGGTAGCGGAGGCCGTGCGCCTCTACCGGGATTTGACGCCGCTCAATGAGTTCGACCCACGCCAGGGCGAAGTTCACTTCAAACCGGAGGCGAGGACCGAGATCGAAAAGGCCAGCCGGACCCCCGAATTTCAGGCAGTCGGCAGATACTACGAGTGGCAGGTTTGGCGTGTTGCGCCCGCCCCCAGGCTGGAAGGCGGCGTCGAAATCGAGATCCAGGGACTGGCGACAGGCGAAGGCGGCGCCAGCGGGGCCACGGCAACAGCGGTTTACGACACCAGCGGGCAGTTGCTGCGTGCAGAACTCCGCTGAGGGGAGACGACAGCTACTATTGGGTTATGGACTACCCGATGTGGATCGACGGGAAGCCGGTTGGAAGCGGGCGGCGCCGCCGTGTGGAGGTGCCGTACGACGGCTCCGCCGTAGGGGATGTCTTCGAAGCAGGCCCGGAGGAAGTGCGGGCGGCAGTGGAAGCTGCCGCCTCGGCCGCCAAGCGGATGCGCGAGATGCCCCTCTCCGAGCGCGCCAGCATCCTGAGGAAAGCTCATCAACTGACGGCCGAGTGCCGGGAGGAGCTTGCCCACACGGTCAGCGCCGAAAGCGGCAAGCCGATTCGAGAAGCCCGTATCGAGGCGGACAGAGCCGCCCAGACTCTCCTGTTCTCCGCGGAAGAGGCTCACCGGCTGTGCGGAGAAGTGGTCCCGGCAGACGCCTCGCCGGCCGGCAAAGGGCGCTGGGCGATGACGATCAGGGAGCCGCTGGGCGTGATCGCCGCCATTACGCCATTCAACTTCCCGCTGAATCTGGCGATGCACAAGATCGGGCCCGCGATCGCGGCAGGGAACGCGGTGGTGCACAAACCGGCCTCGGCGACTCCGATCATCGCGCTGACGATGGCGAAGATCTTCCAGGAGAGCGGGCTGCCCGACGGGGCGCTGAACGTAATCACGGGCCCTGGCGGGGCCGCGGGCGAGATGGTGGTGCAGGATCCGGGGGTCGCGATGATTACCTTCACCGGCAGCCCGGAGGTTGGATTGCGCATACGCAGTCAGGCAGGCATGAAGCGTGTGACGCTCGAACTGGGGTCCAATTCGGCCGTCATCGTCGCCGAGGATGCGGACCTGGAGGAAGCGGCGGCGCGCTGCGTGATGGGAGCTTTTGCGAACTCCGGGCAGGTATGCATCTCCGTTCAGCGGATCTACGTCCAGGAGAGAGTCGCCAGGGAGTTCGAGGAGCGGATGGCGGAGGGCGCGAAGCAACTGACAATCGGACACCCGCACGATCCGGCTACAGAGATCAGTTCGCTGATCACGGTTCAGGAGGCGGAGCGGGTGGAGAGCTGGATTGCGGAGGCGGTGCAGGCCGGGGCCAGATTGTTGACCGGCGGGGCGAGGCGCAGGGCGACGATCGAGCCCACGGTGCTCACCTGTGTGCCTGCCGGCGTCAAGATTTCCTGCAAAGAGGCCTTCGGGCCAGTGGTAGCCATCAACCGCTACCGGACCCTGGACGAAGCCATAGGGATGGTGAACGATTCCGATTACGGGCTTCAGGCGAGCATTTTCACGAGGGATCTGAAGGCGGCGTTTCACGCGGCCAAGGAAGTGCACGTGGGAGGGTTCCTGATCAACGAGGCCCCGGCGTACCGGCTCGACCAGATGCCGTATGGCGGCGTGAAGCTGAGCGGCACGGGCAGAGAGGGGCCGCGGTACGCGATCCAGGAGATGACGGAGTGCAAGCTGATACTCTGGCGATAGCGCCGGCGTGCTGAGTCACAATTGCAAAGCAAGGTTCAGGAACTGGCCCTCGTCGAGTTCAACCGTCTTCAGGGCGGGGTCACTCCAGTCGATCTCGTCGGGGCTTTGTGCCTGGAGTGAAGCGGCAATCGCGTAGCGACCTGGCGGGAGTCCCCGCAGTGCAAACACGCCGTCCGGCCCAGTCTGGGTGGCCGTTCTGGCAGGGAGCCGTTGCTGGAAGGCTGGGTCAAGCGGACGCAGGACCACCGTGACATCCGCGGCGGGCTTGCCGTCGCCGCCGGTAACCGTGCCGGTGATCGAGGCTGCCCTGCCGGAGATGGTGGCCAGGATCTCCACCTCGTCTCCGGGCTGCAATGTAATCTCACCAAGATCGAGCTGTTTCCCCTGGCTTTCAAGCGCCGAAACGTAGCCCTCCGCCGAGGTGGTTGTGTTGAGCCGCCACACACCGGGCGCCGCCGAACCCGAGCCGCCACAGTTGAGGTGCTCGGTTCGAGCCTCCCCAGGCGGCAGAGTTCGGACCAAGGTGAGCGAAGCTGCGACAGGGATGGGGCGATCGCCAGCAGCGGCACGGCAGCGAAATCGGACCGTTGGAGGCGCAGCGCCGTCAAGCTTGAGGTCCTCCACGTCGGACTTCAGCCACACCCTCTGATAGGCGCTCAGAGGGGCGCCGGTGAGCTGCGATTCGGCGAAAAGGTCATAAACACCGGGGGGAAGCTCGTCAAAGGAGAAACGCCCACTGTTGTCGACCATGGCGGAACTCGGGCCGGTGTCCGAGAAGAGGCGAACCACGACGGCCCCCGGGAAGGTAACCTGGCCGCTCAAGCGGAGAAGATTTCCGGGGACGGGAACGATCACGATCCCTTGAGCCTCGCTGTCGAGTTCCACGTTGACCACCTGGGACGGCTCGGCGAGAGGCGTATTGCCGAAGAAGGTCGGGAGCAGACTCGTGTTCTCGTCGAGTTTCTTGTAGCCGGTCCGCACACGATAGCGGCCAGGGCTCAGGCCCGATATGCGAAAGAATCCGCGGTCATCCGTGACGGCCTGGCCGGCCGGCTGCAAAGGCTTGGAATCCTGGTACACGGTGACGGGGATATCCCAGAGGCTGGCCCCGTTTTCGTCACGCACCTCTCCCGTGATGGCTCCGAGGCGGCTCAACTGGAGCTCAGCGGTGAAACGGCTGTCTTTGTCCACCACAATCGGCGCGCCCCGCCCATTCCACCGGCGCTGGCCATACCAGGTGAAGGCGTAGCCGACTCTTTCCGCACCGAGAACATAGGCGCCCGGCTGGGCCTGGATGGAGAAACGACCTCTGGGGTCGCTCATCAGGGAAACCTGCGCGCCTCCGCCCCGAAGGGGCATCAAAAGGACCCGCGAGCGCGCGAGGGGAGCGCCGGTAAGGCGGTCGACGACTCGCCCTTCAATGGTGGCGGCAGGGCTGACGGCGGCCGACACGATCAGGATTGAAACCAGCCTTATCGAAATGGAAGAGAACCAGTTTCCCATCTGGCACGATTGCGGTTCAGAATCGGCATCGCAGCGGCGAATGCGCTCCGGAGACCGGTATTCGAGCTGCGGACCCGTTTCACAACGAGCCCTCTAACCGATGCTACCATTCGCCGGCAGGACTGATATCATGTCCCTTTGCGAGGGGAAGCCACATGAGCGAAGAAAGGTTCCGTCCCTACGTTCCGGAGAGCGTTCGCATGAGTGAATTCACTTTGCGCGCGGTCCTGCTCGGCCTGATCATGACAGTGATTCTCGGCGCCGCCAACGCCTACCTGGGCCTCCGGGCGGGCATGACGATCGCCGCCACCTACCCGGCCGCAGTAATCAGCATGGCGATTCTGCGTCTGATGCGGGGGTCGATTCTCGAGGAGAACATCGCCCGGACGGTGGGCTCCATTGGAGAATCCGTGGCGGCCGGCGCGATTTTCACGATTCCGGCCTTCGTGATTTCCAAGGCTTGGCCTTCGTTCGATTTCGAGCACGCGTACTGGAAATCGAGCGTTCTGATGCTGGTGGGAGGTGTGCTCGGTATCCTCTTCGTCACGCTGCTCCGGCGGGTGATGGTGGAAGACCGGGAGCTGCCGTTCCCGGAGTCGGTGGCTGCGGCGGAGATCCATAAGGCCGGGCAACGCGGGAGCCAGGCTGCCAGGATTCTGTTCTCGAACATGGGGCTTGGGGCAGGAGTTTATCTGCTGGGCGTGTTCCAGTTGTTCGCCGCCAGCAAGGAGTTCTTCGTACATATTGGACAGCTAGGGCGGAGCGTGGTCCGGCTGGGGAGCAGCGCGGAGGCCAATTCGCTGGGAGTTGGGGGCGTCACTACCGTCTCATCGCCCGGAATCAGCCCTGCGTATCTGGGAGTTGGCTACATCATCGGACCCCGGCTGGCCGCGTTGAACTTCTCCGGCGGGGTGGTGGCATGGGGCTTGCTGGTTCCGATGTTGATTTACTTTTTGGGGCCGCAACTGGCGACGACACTGCCGGCGGGCGCCGCCGAGGAATCCTGGGGCGGACTTGCGGGCGCCGTGTGGCGGTTCATCGTCCGTCCCATTGCGGTGGGCGGCATGCTTGTGGGGGCCGGGTACACCCTGTTCCGAATGCGGAAGAGCCTGGCTACGGGGATCCGGCGGGCGGTGTCGGACCTGAAGAAGGCCGGAGCACAGAAGGAAGCCGTCAATCGCACGGACCGGGACCTGGGCGCGAAGCCGGTGTTTCTGGGGCTGGGCGCCACTTTGGTTTGCATGATTGCGCTCTACACTTACTTTTCCGGCTCTCTTTCGGGGGGCGCCGTGGCCGCCGTCGTAATGCTTGTGCTGGGCTTCTTCTTCGCGGCTGTGTCGGGGAACCTGGTGGGTATGATCGGGTCCTCGAACAACCCGGTATCTGGCCTGACGCTCTCCACGCTGATCGTCGCCGCACTGTTGATGGTGGCGATTGGAGTGTCGGGCGTGAGCGGCGTGGCCGCGGTATTGGGCGTGGCGACGGTGGTCTGTGTGTCGAGCGCAGTGGCGGGCGAGATGCTCCAGGATCTGAAAGTGGGGCACATTCTGGGCGGAACGCCGCGCAGCATGCAGATTGGAGACTTGCTGGGGGTTCTCGTGGCCAGCGCCCTGCTGTATTTTCCGCTCTTGGTGCTTCACCAGGGGAACATCAACGCGGGCGGGACGGGGTTCGGAGACAAGGAACTGTCAGCGCCGCAAGCGGGATTGATGGCATCGCTGGCGCAGGGCATTGTGGGCGGGGATATGCCTTGGCCGCTGGTTGTGGTGGGCATCTTCATGGGCTTCGCGCTCATCATGGTTCAGGTGCGCAGCCCCATGTTGTTCGCCGTCGGCATGTACCTGCCGCTGGAAACGACCTTCGCGATTTTTCTGGGCGGCATTATCCGCTGGGTGACGGACTCTTCGAGCCGCAAAGGAGACTTCAATGAGGCGCAAAGGGCTCGGATTGAGAACGCGGGAGTCTTGACCGCGGCGGGGTTGATCGCGGGGGAGGCTTTGGCGGGACTGCTGGTGGCGACATTCCGGTTCTTCGAGTGGCCGCTGCCGGTGATATTCAAAGAGCCGTCGATCCTCGCGGGCTTCTGTGTGCTGCTGGCGCTGGGCTTCGTGATGGTACGGGTGCCGCTGGCCAGCGCAGGACGGCCGGATGAGCCCGCGCCTCCGACAGCCATTATCTGAGCGCATGCGGACCCGAAGTCTGGCGGTCGGTCTTTCATGCGCTGCGCTGGCTTTGGTGTGGCAGATTCTGACGGTCCAGTACAACTACGGAGGCAACTGGACCGGTCTGTTCTGCACCGGGGACAAGCAGGCCATCCCCGCCGGCTTGCTGGGGGAGCCGATCCACGCGCTCCGCGACAGCTACGGATACGACGGGCAGTACTATCACTACATCGCGCACGATCCGCTGGCGCGTACCGAGCTGCCGAAGTTCGTGGACGCTCCGAAGATGCGCTACGGCCGCATCCTGGTTCCCGGGCTGGCGTGGCTGCTGGCGGGCGGACAGCCTCGTTTCATCGATCGCGCCTACTTTGCCGTCGTGCTGGTTTTTGTCTTCCTGGGCGGATTTTGGGTGGCATGGTTTGCGGCTTCGAGAGGCCGCAGCTTCTTGTGGGGCTTTCTTTTTCTATTGACTCCCGCGGCCTTGGTGTCCGTGGACCGCATGACCGTGGATGTGGCGCTCGCCGCTTTGTGCGCAGGCTTACTGGCAATTATCCCAGCCCGGCGGCGGGCGGCCGAATACGCGATCCTCGCTGCGGCGCCATTGGCCCGGGAGACAGGACTGGCGCTCACGGCGGCTTACTGTCTATGGGCGTTCGGCAGAAGAGATTGGCGCCGTCTGGTGTTCGGCGGGCTGACGGCGGGGCCCTACGCCGCCTGGAAGCTATACCTTGAAAAATTGGAAGGAGGCCTTCCGCTTGGCTGGATGGGGCCGGCGCCGCTGCGGGACCTGGTGGGTGTAATCTGGCGCCCGTCTCCCTATCCCTGGTCGTGGGGGATAAACACGATGGTGATCGGAGCGGATTTGCTGGCTTTGGCAGGAGGACTCGCCGCCGTGGGGCTGGCTTTCCAGCGTGGGCGCAGGCAAGGGGAGGAAGCGCTCAATGCAGCGCTGCTCACCTTCGGATGCGCCGGCGTCGTGCTTGCCGTGGCCGGCTCTCGGGACGTCTGGATCCATTTGTACGGCTACGGGCGCGTGCTGTCACCGCTGATGCTGCTGTTGATGATGCGTGCCCTAACGCGGGGAACGCGCTTAGGGTTCATGCCGGTAGCCTTGACTCTGCCGCGAGCCGGACTGCAATTCGCCAGCGATCTGCTTCGGGTGCTGCGAGGAGTAACCTCGATGTGAAAGGGCCATCTCCCACAGATCCTCATCGCGTTGCGAAATTCCTGGCTGAGGGATGATCCGGCGACTTTCGTTCTGTTTCGGTTGAACGCTCAATTGTGGCGCCATGTTTTGGGAGTCTTGCGCGGCGCCCCGCAGCCGGCGCTTACAGAATCAACATGCAATCACCGTAAGAGTAGAACCGGTAGCCGTTGTCCACGGCGTGACGGTAGGCAGCGAGGGTGAATTCCGTTCCAGCGAAGGCACAGACCAGAATCAACAGGCTGCTCTTGGGCAGATGGAAATTGGTGACCATCGCCCCCACCGCACGGAACTGGAAACCGGGGTAGATGAAGAGGTTCGTTTCACCCTCTGCGGCCCGCAAGCCGCCGCTATGGGCGACTGTCTCGAGTGTCCGGACAGCCGTTGTGCCCACGGCCACCAGCCGCGAGGCGCGGCGCATCTTGCGGGCCTCCGGTTCGGCAATGCGGTAGCTCTCGGAATGCAAATGGTGGCGCTCGATCACCTCGGTGTGGATGGGTTGGAAAGTGCCAAGACCGATGTGCAAGGTAATTCGAGCGGTGTCTGCCCCGGCGGCCCGGCATTGTCTCAGAACCGCGGGCGTGAAGTGCAATCCCGCTGTGGGAGCGGCGACAGACCCGGTCTGGCGGGCAAAGACCGTCTGGTAGCGGTCGCGGTCCTGAGGCGTGTCGGGGCGGCGAATATAGGGCGGGAGGGGAACATGCCCGATGCGCTCCAGGCGTTCGTAAATATCGCCCTCGCCGTGGAAGCGGACGGTCCTTTCGCCATACTCGCCTCTGGCGATGATCTCGGCTTCCAGTGATTCTCCAAACCGCACCCGTTCTCCGAGGTTCATCTTGCGTCCGGGATGAACGAGCGCAAGCCAGGTGAGATGGTCTTCGGCGACCGGCCGCAGCAGGAAAACCTCGACTTGACCGCTCAAGTGCTCATGCCGTTTTGGATTGCGCTTTCCCACCGGCAGGGCGCGCACGCCGGCGCGCCGCCCATAGAGCCGGGCCGGGAATACGCGTGTGTCATTCAGCACGAGGCAATCCCCCGGCTGAAGGAACGACGGCAGTTCCCGGAACCAGCGGTCTTCCCAGCGCTGTTCGGCGCGATGGAGCACGAGCATGCGGCTGGCGGCGCGATCCTTAAGCGGTTCCTGGGCAATGCGGCCGGCGGGCAGGTGATAATCAAACTCAGATAGCAGCATGACTACGGAAGCTCAGCATAGCAGTTTGCGCATCCTTGGCATCGAAAGCTCGTGCGACGAGACGGCAGCCGCGGTTGTTGAGGACGGGATACGGGTGTGCGCGTCCGTGGTTGCGTCGCAGTTGTCAACCCACGGCAAGTACGGGGGGGTGGTTCCCGAACTGGCCTCGCGCGAGCACTTGCGCGCGATCGTGCCGGTGGTGGAGGAAGCATTGGACCGAGCGGGCTGCGCGTACAAAGACCTGGCCGCGATCGCGGTGACCTCCGGCCCCGGACTTGTCGGTTCGCTGCTGGTGGGGATGACCTACGCCAAGGCGCTGTGCTTTGCTAACCAGCTTCCTCTGATCGCCGTTAATCACATCGAGGGGCATATCCAGGCGGTGGTGATGGAGGCACGGCAGCGCGGCCAGCCGGTTGAGTATCCCGCGCTGGCGCTGGTGGTGAGCGGGGGACACACTCATCTGTTCGAAGTTCTCGAAGGATTTCGCTACCGCCTTCTGGGCAAGACACGCGACGATGCGGCAGGTGAGGCATTCGACAAGGTCGCCAAACTGCTTGGATTCAGTTACCCGGGGGGGCCGATCATCGATATGCTGGCGCCGTTCGGGAATCCCGAAGCTGTCCGGTTCACTCTGGCGCGGATGAAGGGGAACGCGTTGGACTTCAGTTTCAGCGGGCTCAAGACGGCGGTTCTGCGCTGGACTCAACAGCGGGACCTGAGCGAGGAGATCCAGGCCCGCCGGGACTTACTGAAGAGGAACCGGCGGCCATCCAAGGAGGAGTGGCTGCAAGCGACCTCCGCGGAGACGCTTGATCTGCTGGCTTCCTTTCAGCGAACAGTGGTCGAGGAACTGCTGCGCCGGGCGACGGCCAGCGCGGAGCTGATCCAGGCCCGTTCGATCATTATCGGCGGGGGGGTCGCTTGCAACGAAGGGCTGCGGAAAAAGGCCCAGAATCTGCGAGGCGGTCTTCCGGTCCATTTTGCCTCGGCGGGCTTCTCGACGGACAACGCCGTGATGATTGCCGTCGCCGCATTTCCCAAACTTGCCCGGGGAGAATTCAGCGGCATGGCCCTCAGAGCCAGCGCAAATCTGACGCTGGCTTGAACCCGTTCAGGGGTGGCAGACGATCCTGGGCGCGGAGCCGGATAGCCGCAATCGGCAGGGACCGCGGGAGGAGTGGGTTCCTCTCTCCGGCTGCTACGATAAAGGTAATGGCGACAAGACCTTCCGGCGAGATGCCAAAAGAACCCATTCAAGGTGTGCGAAATCTGATCGCGGTTGGATCCGGCAAAGGCGGCGTGGGGAAGACGACCGTCGCGGTGAATCTTGCCATTTCACTGGAAAGACTCGGCTACAAAGTGGGGCTAATGGATGCCGATGTTTACGGGCCGAACGTCCCGCTGATGATGGGGATCCAGGATATGCCGCTCGTGCGGCAGCAACAGATCGTGCCCCTGGAACAGTACGGCATCCGCTTGATGTCAATGGGGTTCCTGAACCCAGGCGACCGGCCGGTGATTTGGCGCGGACCGATGCTGCACAATGTGATCCAGCAATTTCTCCGGAATGTGGAGTGGGGAGAGCTGGATTACCTGGTGATTGATTTGCCGCCGGGCACCGGAGACGTGCAGCTTTCGCTCATCCAGACCGTTCCCCTGACGGGGGCCATCGTTGTGACCACGCCTTCGGAGGTTTCGCTGGAGGATGCCCGGAAGGCCATACACATGTTCCGCCAGGTGCGGGTGGAAGTGCTGGGAATCGTGGAGAACATGAGCTATCTTGTCTGTCCGCACTGCCAGAAGCGGGTGGACGTGTTCAGCACCGGTGGCGGGCGCCGGACGGCGGAGGAAATGGACGTGCCCTTCCTGGGAGAGCTGCCGCTCGATCCGGAGGTGCGGGCCGGCGGCGATAGCGGCCACCCCATAGCATTGCAGACGGGTAAGGACGGAGCGTACGGCCATCTGGCCCAGGCGGTGCTGGCGCGCATCGCGGAAGCGGGAGGCCCTAAGGGGCCCAGCATCGAGATCTCGGACTAAGCGGATTCATTGGAGACCGCTTCGCCGGAGCCTGTCAACGCCGCTTTGAGGTAATCCCGGTTCATACGGGCGATGACATCCAGCTTGATATATTTGGGGCAAACCGCCTCGCAGGCGCCGACGTTAGTGCAGCTTCCGAAAAGCTCCTCATTCATAGCGGCTACCATCTTGAGCGCTCGGGCATCCCGCTCCGGCTGGCCTTGGGGAAGAAGTCCGAGGTGAGAGATTTTCGCCCCGACAAACAAGGAAGCGGAGGCGTTGGGACAGGCCGCCACACAGGCTCCGCAACCGATGCAGGCGGCCGCGTCCATGGCCCGCTCGGCGCTTTCTTTGGAAACCGGAATCGCGTTGCCGTCGGGGGCGCTGCCGGTGGGCACGGAGATATAACCGCCGGCGGCGATGATACGGTCGAAGGCGCTCCGGTCCACAGCCAGGTCCTTTATGACCGGGAAAGCGCGGGCCCTCCAAGGTTCCAGGTACAGCTCGTCGCCGTCCTTGAAGTGGCGCATGTGGAGTTGGCACACCGTGGTGCCCGGCAGCGGGCCGTGCGCCATTCCGTTCACCATGAAACCGCACATGCCGCAAATGCCCTCACGGCAATCATGATCGAAAGCGACGGGGTCCTCGCCTTTGTTCATCAAGTCTTCGTTGAGCACATCCAGCATCTCGAGGAACGACATGTGGGGGTTCACATTCCCGAGCTCGTAGCGAACCATGCGGCCCGGGGCCTGAGGGCCGGCCTGCCGCCAGACGTGAAGGACGATTCTCATCACTGATAGCTCCGTTGCGCAGGAAGCACGTGGTTGAATTCCAGGGGCTCAAGGTGGCGCCGGGGGGTATGTCCGGCGCCGGTCCACTCCCAGACTGCCGTGTGGCAGAAGTCCTGGTCATTTCTCAAAGCTTCCCCTTCGGGGGTCTGATGCTCCTCCCGGAAGTGACAACCACAGGATTCATCGCGCGCCAGAGCGTCCCGGCAAATCAATTCCGCCAGCTCCAGGTAATCCGCGACGCGCCCGGCGCGTTCCAAACACTGATTGAATTCTTCGCCCGTTCCCAGGACATTCACTTCACGCCAGTACCGCTCCCGAATTTCGGGGATCTTGGCGAGGGCATGGCGCAAGCCTTGGGCGTTTCGGGACATGCCGCAGTTTTCCCAGAGAACCTGACCGAGCTCGCGGTGGAAGGAATCCACCGTACGCTTGCCCTTCACCGAGAGAAGGCGGTGCGTGACCCGCTTGACGTTCTCTTCTGCTTCCTTACAGGCGGGGTGGGCGGAGTCGATTTTCTCCAGCTTGTTTGACGCCAGGTAGTCGCCCACTGTGTAAGGAACGATGAAATAGCCGTCCGCCAGCCCCTGCATGAGCGCGCTGGCTCCGAGCCGGTTGGCGCCGTGGTCTGAGAAGTTCGCCTCGCCGATTACAAAGAGGCCGGGAATTGTGCTCATCAGACGGTAATCGACCCAGAGGCCGCCCATGGTGTAATGGATGGCCGGGTAAATCCGCATGGGGACCTTGTAGGGATCCTCGCCGGTGATCCGCTCGTACATTTCGAACAGATTTCCGTAACGTTCCGTGATGGTCCTCTTCCCCAGACGCTGGATGGCATCCGCCAAATCGAGGTAAACGCCGAGGCCGGTTTCGCCTACGCCCCGTCCCTCATCGCAGACTTGTTTGGCGGCGCGGGAAGCCACATCCCTCGGCACCAAATTGCCGAAGGTCGGGTATCGCCGTTCCAAATAGTAGTCGCGTTCGTCTTCCGGGATTTGGGAGGGAGCGCGTTTGTCGCCGGCCTGCTTCGGAACCCAGATCCTGCCGTCATTGCGGAGGGACTCGCTCATCAAGGTGAGTTTGGACTGGTACTCTCCGGTCACGGGAATGCAGGTGGGGTGAATCTGCGTGAAGCACGGATTCGCAAAACCGGCGCCGCGCTTGTGCGCCCTCCAGATGGCTGTGCAATTGGAGCCCTTGGCGTAGGTTGCCAGATTGAATGCATTGCCATAACCGCCGCTCGCGAGGATCACGGCGTCCGCCACGTGGGTCTTGATGTTGCCCGTTACCAAGTCACGGGTGACGATTCCCCTGGCCCGCCCGCCGATGACGACAAGGTCCAGCATCTCCGTCCGGGCGTGCAGTCTGACGCCGCCCGCAGCGGCCTGCCGCAGGAGGGCCTGGTAGGCGCCGAGCAGGAGTTGCTGGCCAGTCTGGCCGCGGGCGTAAAACGTGCGCGACACCTGCGCGCCCCCGAAGGACCGATTCGCGAGCGTGCCGCCGTACTCACGGGCGAATGGAACGCCTTGCGCGACACACTGGTCGATGATGTTGAGACTGATTTCCGCCAGGCGGTAGACGTTGGCTTCCCGCGCGCGAAAGTCGCCGCCCTTCACCGTGTCATAAAAAAGACGGTAGATGCTGTCGCCATCGTTCTGGTAGTTCTTGGCGGCGTTGATGCCGCCTTGCGCGGCGATGCTGTGTGCCCGCCGGGGACTGTCCTGGAAGCAAAAGGAGTCCACCTGGTAGCCTAGCTCGGCCAGGGACGCGGCGGCCGAACCGCCAGCCAGGCCGGTCCCCACGACGATGATGCGGAACTTTCGTTTGTTGGCCGGATTCACCAGCCTCATGTCGAACTTGCACTTGCTCCAGGCCTGCTCGATGGGTCCGGATGGAATTCGGGCATCCAGCTTCACTTGCTTGCTCCTCCTTAACTGCCGACAAGCCCAGTCAGAACCGCAATGGGCACCGAGATGAAGCCCGCGGCCACCCCGATGGCGATGATCGCGGAGAACCGCTTCAGGAGCGGCGTGTATCGAGGGTGACTGATGCCGAGAGACTGGAACATGCTCCAGATTCCGTGGAAGAGGTGGAACGCCAGAGCCACCATCGCCACCACATAGAGCGCGGAGACCACCGGAATGCTGAAGCCCGCCACCAAGTTGCCATAGACATCCTGCTTGTCGAAGGGCAGACCGGCCTTCCCGGCCGTAAGGTGCAAGATGTGATAGATGACGTAGGCCCCAAGGAGCGGTCCCGTAAAGAGCATCGTACGCGAGGCATAGCCCGGCGGCACGTGCGACTCCTTCACATAGCGCACCGGACGGGCCTTTCGTTTCAAGAGCCACAGGCTGACTGCGGTGTAGATATGCAGGAGCACCGCCGCGAGAAGCACAATCCGGGCCGGCCAGAGCAGGCCCGGATGGGCGTGCAGAAACTCGGCGTAGCGATTGATCTGTTCTCTGCCGAGAAACACCTGGAGGTTGCCGATCATGTGGGCAACCACGTACGCAGTCAGCATGGAACCGGTCACAGCCATCACCGCTTTCTTGCCGACGGAGGTCTGGTAGGAACGAACGGGCAGATCCTGCCCGCTTTCGAGCACGATAGATCCCATACTGGCCCCTCGAATGCCGAAGAGGCCATTCTACCGTATTTCGGCTCACCCGGCCGTTTTGGGGGGCGCCGCCGGGATGTTGGGCAATGGTGGTCCTGCCCCCGGGCCGTGCAGTTTCTGGCAGGGGGTCTTTTTTCGTGCGAGACGCAGATAATCCAGCACGAGCTGCCGCTTCAGCCGCTGAATTGCCTTGGCCGGATCGACGCCCTTGGGACAGACACGTGAGCACTCCCCGGCGTAGTGACAGCGAAAGGCGCCGTGCGCGCCACCGGCAACCGGACTGCGAGCTTTTCTGCCGTCGTCGCGGGAATCCTGATCGTAGCGATGGGCGGCCGCCAGCGGCATCGGTCCCAGGTAGCGTTCGTCGGTCGCAAGCGTCGGGCAGGCGGCCATGCAGCAACCGCACTTGATGCAGTAGGCGAACTGGAGATAGGCCTCCAATTGTTCAGGCGACTGGAAGAACTCGCCGCTGGGATCATTGATCTCGCCATCCGCCCCGCGCAGAATAAACGGCTTCAGCTTGCGATGGTTCTCAAACATGGGCCTGAGATCCGGGATCAGGTCCCGGATGATGCGGAAATTGGGCAGGGGCGCGACGGCCAACTCCGCAGTGGCGATATGAAGCACCTGGGTGTTGCAGGCAAGGGATGGACGGCCATTCAACAGCATCCCGCACGATCCGCAGATCCCCATCCGGCAGGAGTACCTCCATGTCAGTGTCGCGTCCAGGTTTTCCTTGATGAAATGCAGGCCATCCAGAACTGTCATGCCCTCTCTGACCGGGACGGAAAAAGTCTGGATGGAGGGCGCCGGGTCGCGCTCGGGGTTGTAGCGCGTCACATGAAAAGCAACAGGCTTGGTCAGTGCGCTGTCAGGCGTCATGTTCTCACCCCCTCGCTCCTACGGCCGCCATCGTGCGGGCGCCAATGGCCGCCCACACTCCCAACCCGAACAATCCCACGCCCAAGAGGACCAGCACGGCACGGACGACCTTTTCCACGGCGGGCCTGAGCGTGAGTTCGAACAAGATGGTGCGCAAGCCATACAGACCGTGGTAGAGGGCAAAGCCGAGCAGGAAGATGTAACTGACCGTAAAGGTAAGGCGCGAATCTCGGAACTGACTGTTTTCCCTAGAAACCGCCTCCCCTGCGAAGGGCGCATAGACGTGGCCGAGCAAACCGGTATGCATGATGAGCATGTGCATGCCCAGCAGGAAAAAGATCACCACGCCTGCCGCCATGTGCCAGGTCCAGAATCTTGTTTCACGCATTTGATCTCCTCCTCCTACTGCTCCCATGCCAACAGCTCATAGCCGCCCGCCACGAGCAAGGCCAGCGCCGCCACCATCATGAGCACCAGCAATGGCCGCTGGACGTTCAAAGAAGTCCGATACGGGTACACGGGCTCAATGGGCCTGCCCACGGCAAAGCCAAGCTCCACGAGCACCAGACGGATTCCGTTGAATGCGTGGTAGGCGAAAGCGGCGAATACCAGAAACTCGCCGGCCCGGAACACGGGCCGGTGGAGGATTTCGCCCTCCGTCCACAGGTAGATGCCCCGCGCCCGCAGGCTTGTGACGACGATATGCATCAGAAAATAGATAAGGATGCCCAAACCGGTGAGGCGGTGCAGGATGTAGGCATAGCGCTCCAGTCCCCAGCGCCCGCCGCCCAGCCATCCCCACAGCCCGAGCCGGTTATCGAACCTCTTAATCTCGGCCATGCGACCCTCCTTTCCAGTAGCTAGTACTTCCTCTCCACCGGTTTCCAGTTTGTGATCCTGACGGGCTTGTAATCCAGCCTGGGCATCGATCCGGTGTAGTGCGCCATCGTGTGGGACAGGAACCGGTCGTCATCGCGCTTGAGGAAGTCCGTTCTGGAATGAGCGCCGCGCGATTCTTCCCGGGCCAGCGCCGAACAGAGCAAGGCCTCCGCCAAATCGAGCATGTTCTCGGTCTCGAGCGCCTGCATCAGGTTGGAATTGTAGATCCGGCTCTTGTCCTGGATGCCGATGTGGCGAAATCGCTGCTTCAGAGCGGCAATCTTTTCGAGCCCTACCTTCATGGACGAACCGTCCCGGTAAACACCCGCGTGCCTGTCCATCAGCGTGCGGAGCTCCCGGCGAATCAGCGGCGGGCTCTCCGTGCCATTCATTTGAAGGAAGTCTCCAAAAAGACGACTCTCTTCATCCCGGGCCAGGGCTGGCGAGACCTCGCTGAATCCTGCGCCGCTGGAAAGGTACCTGGCGATTTCGCCGCCCGTGATTCCTCCCCAGACCAGGCATTCGGCGGTTGAGTTGCAGCCGAGACGATTGGCCCCGTGCAGGGAGTGACAAGCCGCTTCACCTGCGGCCCAGACGTTTTCCAGTCTTGTCCGCCCGTGAAGGTCCGCCTCGATCCCGCCCATCGAGTAATGGGCGACAGGGCGAATGGGGATCGGTTGGGTGATGGGATCAATGCCGAGGAACTTAATGCACACCTCCCGGATCAAGGGCAGCCGCTTGTTGATGCGCTCCGCCCCCAGGTGCGTAAGGTCCAAATGGATGTAGTCCAATCCGTCCGGCCCCGGAAAGCCCCGGCCTTCCAACAACTCGGTCATTTCCGCTCTGGAAACGATGTCGCGAGGCGCCAACTCCATCATCTTGGGCGCGTAGTGTTCCATGAACCGCTCGCCCTTGTTGTTCCGGAGATAGCCCCCCTCACCCCGGCACCCCTCGGTCATGAGAATGCCGGAGGGTACGAGCCCCGTCGGGTGGAATTGCAGGAACTCCAGGTCCTCCAAGGGCAGGCCGGCGCGGAAAGCGATGGCCTGCCCATCTCCGGTGACCGTTTGGGAGTAGGTTGTGAAGCCGTAGAGGTTGCCCAATCCGCCGGAGGCGATGAGAAGGGCCTTGCCACGCAGCACGACAAACTCCCCGCTGGGGGCATCGTACAAGGTGAGGCCGGCGAAGCGGCCGTCGTCCCGGATGAGGCTGGTGACGAAGCACTCTTCGTAGCGCGTGAAGTTGTCGTAGCGGAGGAGGTTGTCGTAGAGGGCCTGCATCTCGAAGAATCCGGTCTTGTCGGCGGCCATGCACGCCCGGGGGAAAGAGTGCCCGCCGAAGGGCCGCTGCATAATGCGCCCATCTTCACGCCGCGACCAGGGCACTCCCCAGTGTTCGAGAAGCCGGATTTCGTCGGGGGCGATCTGAACGAAACGGTCGACCACATCCTGATCCGCCAAAAAGTCCGAGCCTTTGACGGAGTCCCAGGCGTGGAGATCAAAGCTATCTCCCTCCTCCGTCCGCATAACCGCGGCGGTGCCGCCTTCCGCACAGACCGAATGAGAGCGCATAGTCTGGACCTTGGAAATCAATCCAATGTCCGCCGCCCCCCGCGTGCGAATGCAAATCTCAACGGCGGCCCTCAGTCCGGCCAGGCCAGTTCCCAGGATCAGGACATCATGAGTGATCTGCTGCACGGTTAGCCCTCCCAATACCAGATAAGAATACATCAAGACGCTAAAGTATGGTATTTGGGGGGCTGCTCGGCAGGGCTGCCCTCCCGGCGCGGGGAGGCTGCGTATGCAGAGACCAACAAACACGATTTGGCCGCTCGGCTGCCGTGACCAGGAGTTGATTCGCAGTATCGATGCCGCGCTCGCGGCCGGGGAGGCGCAACGCCGGCCCTGGATGGCTTGCCGCATGGGTTGCTGTGACTGTTGCATGGGCCCCTTCGAAATCACCCAACTGGATGTTCTGCGCTTACGGCGGGGAATGTCGGAAATCGCGCGAACGGATCCGGCCAGGAGGCTGCGGATCCAGCAAAGAGCCCGGGATTGCTGGCGGAAAATGGCTGGGGTGTTTCCGGGGGCTCCGTTGACGGGCAGTTGTGCGGCAGGGAGGAAGCCGAGGAGCGATTCTACGTTGAGTTCGAGGTCGAGCCTTGGCCTGCGCTTGATCCCGTGACCCAAGCTTGCGAACTCTACGTATGGCGGCCCATCGCCTGCCGGGTTTTTGGTCCGCCGGTCCGTTGCGGTGGGGAGTCCGTTAGTTCTCCGATGTGATGGCGCCTCAGACGCCGGTGGGTGAGTTACATCGGCTCTCAAGGACAGGGGGATCCGCTGGACCAGAGGCGTGCGAATCGAACAGCCTCCGTTTCGCGAAAGCCCGGGATCTCTTGTGCCATCGCGCAGGATCTGAGGCCAGGCCACTGCCAGTTGCGGCGGGCAGAGCATTTTCCGAAGTTTGGGCAAAGACAGGTAAAGTGAAAAGATGGTGCCGTTGTTCCTGTTGCTGGGCGTTGCAACTTTTGCCACGCCGGCATTGCTGCGGTTGCGCCCCCAAATGGCAGCCTTCCTGGCAGTCATCCCGGCGGCTGCCGGCGCATGGCTGAGATGGAGAGTTTCTCAGCCTGCGCCGGTTGAGGCAGCCGGATGGGCCTCCTCTCTCGGGGTGCGGTTCAGCGTTCAGACCGACGGCCTGGCAATGCTTTTTGCCTGGCTGATCTGCGGCATCGGCGCCCTGGTCTTCTTCTACGCCGCGGCCTATCTGGAGAGAGATTCCCGCGTAGGCCGCTTTTACAGCTATCTCACATTGTTCTTCGCCTCCATGCTGGGGCTGGTGCTGGCGGATAACATAATTCTGTTGTTCATCTTCTGGGAACTGACGAGCCTGAGTTCCTTTCTGCTCATTGGCTACGATCATGATCGTGCCGCGGCCCGCGATGCGGCTCTCCAGACTTTGCTTGTGACCGGACTAGGAGGGCTGGCGCTGCTGGCGGGCCTCCTGATGTTGGCCACAGCCGGAGGAAGCTATGAACTTTCCGAGCTTGTGGCCCGCCGGGGAGATTTGCGTGGGCACAGCCTCTTTCATCCGGCATTGCTGCTGATCATCCTGGGCGCGATGACGAAATCCGCCCAGTTTCCATTTCACTTCTGGCTCCCCTCGGCGATGGAGGCTCCAACGCCGGTCAGCACTTACCTCCACTCCGCCACGATGGTAAAAGCTGGAGTGTACTTGCTGGCGCGGCTTTCGCCGGTGGGATCTGAGACACCTCTTTGGACCGGTGTCGCCATCGTGGGACTGATCACGATGCTGACTGGTTTTGTTATGGCCTTGCCGCAGCGGGATGCAAAACGCATGCTTGCTTATTCGACTGTGGGCGCCTTGGGGATGCTGACCATGTTGATTGGTATCGGGACGCACGCGGCGATCTATTCCGCCATGGCCATCCTGCTGGCGCACGCATTCTACAAGGCAAGTCTCTTCCTTCTGGCAGGGGCATTCGACCATGCTACGGGCACGCGGGACGTGTATGAGTGGCGGGGCTTCTGGCGCGCGATGCCGGGGCCTTCCGTGGCGGCTTTGCTGGCCGCGGGATCGCTGGCCGGATTGCCGCCGCTGTTCGGCTACGTCGCAAAAGAACAGGTGCTCGGTTTTCTCTGGGAACTGCCGGCCGGCGGCGCCGCCCTGGCAGCGGCCACGGTTGCGGGCATCTGTTCCGTGGCTGTCGCCGGGATGCTGGCATTGCGGCCGCTGGCCGGCGATCCCCGTGAATTTCACGCCCCGTCTCTGTCTCTGTGGGGTCCTCCGGCCTTATTGTCCGCCCTGGGCGTGCTCGGCGGGCTCTTCCCGGCCTGGGCGGACCGCTGGCTGGTGGGGCCGGCCGCGCGCGCAGTGACCACGGAGGCCGCAGGCTCAAAACTTGCGCTCTGGCACGGGTTCAACGTTCCTGTCTTGATTTCGCTCGGGATTCTGCTGGGCGGGGCCGCTTTGTACCATCGCCGGGCGTATGCGCAAGAAATTGCGGCCAGTCTTCAAAGGGTCTCCCGATGGGGGCCGGAGCGGGCTTACGGGATCGTGCTCGGGAGTGTCATGGCGTTGGCACGGGTGGGGACACGGTTTCTCCAGAGCGGCAAGCTGAGGAACTACATGCTCATCGTGCTGCTCACCACGAGCGGACTGGCCTATCATGCAATGTTCGCGCGGGGCGGTGTGAGCCTGCACACGGATTGGCTCAACCTGAGCCCACATGAAGCCTTGCTGGCCGCCGTTATGATCACGGCGGCGGTGGCGGCCCTTCTCTTCCAATCGCGCCTGGCGGCTGTGGTTGCGCTGGGAGTAGTGGGTCTGGGGGTGGCGCTTCTCTTCCTGCTGTTCGGGGCGCCCGACCTTGCCATGACCCAGTTTGTGGTGGAGACGCTGACGGTGATCCTGCTGGTGCTGGTGCTGTACCACCTGCCGCGATTTGCAAGATTCTCCAGCGGGCGGGCAAGACTTCGAGACCTCGCGGTGGCCATGTCGGCGGGCTCGCTATTGACTCTCTCCCTGCTTGCCTTGCAGGGGTTTCAAAGGTCGGATGCGCTGTCCGCCTACTTTGCACAAACGAGTGTTCCCGAGGCCCATGGACGGAACATCGTAAATGTGATTCTTGTCGACTTCCGGGCGCTGGATACGCTGGGCGAGATTACGGTGCTGGCGGTGGCGGCCATCGGAGTGTATGGCTTGTTGAAACTGCGGCTGAAGAGCGGAGGGCAGGAATGACTTCCCTGATCCTGGCGACCGCATCGCGATTTCTGTTTCCATTGCTGCTGATGTTCTCCGTCTTCCTCCTGCTGCGGGGGCACAACCAGCCCGGCGGCGGCTTCGTCGGGGGGCTGGTTGCCGCCGCGGCGTTCGCGCTGTATTGGGTAGCCTTTGATACGAAGACGGCCAAGCGGGCGCTTAGGCTCAGCCCCGTCACATTGATTGCCACGGGGCTGCTCTTTGCGATCGGAAGCGGCTGGATGGGGATCCTCGAAGGCAGGCCGTTCCTGACCGGCGAGTGGACGATGTTCGAGGCGCCGGGACTCGGCGAAATCCATCTCGGCACCCCGCTGCTGTTTGATACGGGGGTGTATCTGCTGGTGATCGGGGTCTTGATGCTGGTGATCACCTCCCTGGCGGAGGAAACCCGTGAATAGTCTCAACGCGGTTCTGATCGGAATTCTTTTCTCGGCCGGATTGTATATGTTGATGCGGCGGAGCATTGTCAAAGTCATCATCGGACTGGCGCTGATCAGCCATGCCGTCAACCTCCTGGTTTTTACGGCGGCCGGTTTGAGGCGGCTGGCTCCTCCCATCATTCCAGCGGGCGAGTATCTGCCGGTTGAGCCGATCGCGGATCCGGTGCCGCAAGCCCTGATACTGACCGCCATTGTGATCAGCTTCGGGGTTCTGGCCTTTGCTGTGGTATTGATCCACCGGGCGTACGGAACCGCGGGAACGGATGATCTGGACAAATTGGACCGCACAGACACATGAGCCTCCTGCTGACGCTGCCAATCGTTCTTCCGGCCCTGACGGCCGCTGTGTGCCTGGCTCTTTTCCGAAGGCCGGGCTGGCAGCGTTACGTGAGCATGGCGGGGGGCATTCTTCATCTGGGGGCCTCCGTCTGGCTGCTGTTGTCGGTGCGGCAGGGAGGCATCCACGTTGTCCAGATCGGCAACTGGCAGGCGCCCTTTGGGATTACCCTCGTCAGCGATGTTTTCAGCGCGATCATGCTTGTGCTCGCGGGGATGATGGGGGTCTCAGTGCTTGTGTATTCGTTGGCGGAAATCGACCGGCCCAGAGAACGGTTCGGTTACCACCCGTTGCTGCACATGCTCTTGATGGGGGTCTCCGGTTCCTTCCTGACCGGGGACGTCTTCAATCTGTACGTCTGGTTTGAAGTGATGCTGATTAGCTCATTCGCACTGCTGGCGCTGGGTGGAGAGCCGGCACAGATTGAAGGTTCCATCAAGTACGTCACTCTGAACCTCGTCGCCTCGGCCCTTCTGCTCACCTCAATCGGGCTCGTGTATGGTCTTACCGGCACCCTGAACATGGCGGATCTGGCATTGAAGCTGGATCAGCTTCCGGCAAGCGGGCTCACGTCGATGCTGGCGGTCCTTTTTCTGGTGGCCTTTGGAATGAAGGCCGCCGTCTTCCCGCTCTTTTTCTGGCTGCCGGCTTCCTATCACACTTGCCCGGTCCCGGTCTCCGCCATCTTCGCCGGCCTCCTGACAAAGGTAGGAGTCTATGTGCTGATTCGCACGTTCACTCTGCTGTTTGTGCACGACACCGGTTACACGCACGGCCTGCTGCTCGGCATCTCGGCGTTGACGATGGTGACCGGCGTGCTCGGGGCCCTGGCGCAGAATGAATTTCGCCGAATCCTGTCGTTCCATATTGTGAGCCAGATCGGTTACATGACCCTCGGTCTGGCCCTCTACACGCCGCTGGCGCTGGCGGGGTCGGTTTTCTACATCGCGCATCACATTATCGTGAAGACCAACCTTTTCCTGGTGAGCGGAGTCGCCCGCCGCCTGGGCGGGACGTTCGATCTTAAAGGATTAGGCGGTTTGCACGCGCTGCGCCCGTCTCTGGGCGTGCTCTTCCTGATTCCTGCGCTTTCTCTGGCGGGCCTGCCGCCGCTGTCTGGCTTCTTCGCAAAACTGGCGCTGATTCAGGCGGCCTTGGGCATGGAAGAATACCTGGTTGCGGGGGTGGCTCTCGCCGTGAGCCTTCTGACGCTTCTATCAATGATGAAGATCTGGAACGAGGCATTTTGGAAACCGGCGCCCGGGAAGATTGACGCCTCCCGGCCGGTTGAGGTGGCGCTGTTAGCGCCGATCGTTGCATTGGCGGCATTGACGGTCCTGATCGGATTCAGCGCCGGGCCGCTCTTTGAGCTGTCGGAGACCGCGGCGCGGCAACTCCTTGACCGGAGCGCGTACATCAACGCAGTCCTGGGGGGTGGAGCGTGACGGTTCTGCTCTGGAATCTGCTGCTGGCGCTGCTCTGGGCGCTGGCTACGGGACAGTTTACCCCCGGCAATCTCATCGTGGGTTTCCTCCTTGGTTTCCTGGTGCTGTGGATCTCAAGATCGGCATTCGGTCCGCAGCGCTACTTTTGGCGGTTTTGGAAAGCCCTCGGTCTGTTGGTCTACTTCTTCAAAGAACTCGTGATCGCGAATTTCCGAGTGGCTCTCGACGTCGTCACTCCGGCATACCGCATGAAGCCCGCTATCGTCGCCATTCCTTTGGATGCCACGACCGACGCTGAGATCACCATGCTGGCGAATATGCTCACCATGACGCCGGGGACGCTGTCCCTGGATGTTTCGCCGGACAGGAGCACCCTCTACATTCACGCCATGTTCGCGGAGAATGCCGATGCGGTGCGCCGCGAAATCAAGGAAGGCTTCGAGAAGAGGATTCTGGAGGTGCTTCGGTGACGCCGGAAGCCTCTCCGTTGATCTCCTGGGTCTCCGGCCTGTCGCTGGTCCTCCTGGGAACGGGGCTGTTGCTGACGCTCATACGTCTGCTTCGCGGCCCCAGTCTGCCGGACAGGGTAGTGGCGCTGGACTTGATGAGTGTCCTGGTCGTTGGATTGATCGCGGTGCACACTCTCAGGAGCGGACACACGGTGTACCTGGATGCGGCCATCGTACTGGGGCTGATCTCCTTTCTGGGTACGGTAGCCTTCGCCCGATACATCGCCATGCGAGGTGGCAAATGACGGATTTCGTCGCGGCGGTTCTGCTCTTTGTAGGAAGCATCTTCATGTTGCTCGCTGCGCTCGGAGTTCTTCGCATGCCGGATGTTCTGACTCGGATGCAGGCTGCAAGCAAGGCGGCGACGCTGGGCGTGGTCTGCATGTTTCTGGCGCTGGCAGTACACTTCCAGGAACTGGGCGTGGCCTCCCGGGCTCTGCTGGTGATCGGTTTCGTATTTCTGACCGCGCCAGTGGCGGCTCATATGCTCGGCCGTTCTGCACTGTCCCTTGGTGTGACGCTGTGGCCGGGGACGGCCAGAGAGGACCTGCGCGGGAATCAGGATACGGGAGCCAGCAGTGCCGCGCCGGCCGGAGCGAGCGGGGAGATCCAGGACGGGCCGCCCGGGCCTCGGCAAAGCGATTAATTCCCGGATGACAAGACCTGGCGGGAGCGGCCTCCCCCTATCGCGCCTCTTCCGTCAGCCGTGGCTGGGTTCGTCCTTGACCTCCAGCGTGCGGCGCAACCGGCTGCTTTCGCGGGCAAGCTCCAGAATCCGGATGACGCGGCAGCCGTCGTGAGGGCCGACCTCCAGTGGCGCGGCGCCAACGATGGCATCTCGGACATTTGCGTAATACCGGAGGTAGTTTCCAGGTTCGGTCCGGACCGTTCGCTTCTGGATCAGACCGCCGGCTGAAGCGGTTGCCAGCGTGCCCCAGAGACTCTCGTCTTCTTCCCCCCATCCTGGAGATCCGGGCACCCCGCCGGCCTTGAGGGCATTCTCCTGAGGATCGAGACCGTGCTTTGTGTAACTTCCCTGTGTCCCCTGCACCCGGAAGCGCGGCGCGGGATCGCAGGCCAGCATCCCGGCCCGCAGGATGGCGCGAATCCCGGGGTAGTGCAAGACAACATCGAAGGCGTCATCCACGACCGCGTCGTCCCTCTCCGTGCGCACATCGGCCGTCACTGCCTCGGGCAGGCCGAACAAGACCAGAGCCTGGTCAATCAGGTGCGGCCCGAGATCGAACAACAGGCCGGCGCCGGGACCCTCGGTTTCGCGCCAGGAAGAAGTCCGGCGTGCGGGGCGGTATCTGTCGAAGCGTGATTCGAACAGCGTAACGCGCCCAAGGATGCCGCTTTCGATCAGGCGGCGAACCGTGAGGAAGTCGCCGTCCCAGCGGCGATTCTGGAAGACGGACAGAAGGCGGGCTAGGGACGATGCCAGCCGGCTCAGCTCCCGCCCTTCCTCGTAGCTCGAGGTGAAAGGCTTGTCCACAACCACGTCATGTCCCGTGAGCAAAGCCTGGCGCGCCAGATCGAAATGAGTGGCGTTCGGGGTCGCGACTACAACGAGGCGCACCGCGCCGGAATCGAACAAGGACGCGGCGTCCCGGAAAACCCGCACAGCCGGGTAGAGCCGCGATGCCGTGTCGCCGTGGCGCTCCACGACTGCGGCCAGTTCCAATCCCTGCGTGGCGGAGATCACCGGCGCGTGAAAGACACGAGAGGCGGATCCAAACCCGATTAGCCCGACCGGTATCCGAATCATCTCTCCCATGATGACATCCCCGGCATGCTGCTACGATCGGGAACAGGAACATCGTTGCATGAAAAACAAAGTTGCGGTTTTCGACACGACGCTGCGGGACGGGGAGCAAGCGGCAGGAACCCGTTTGGGAAGCCGCGAGAAACTCACCATCGCGCGGCAACTGGCCAGGCTGGGGGTGGACGTCATTGAGACCGGCTACCCCGCGTCTTCTCCCGAGGATTTCGAGGCCGTGCAACTGGTGTCTTCCGAAATCCACGGGCCAGCCATCTGCGCTCTCTCCAGAGCGGTGCCGGGAGACATCGAGGCGTGCGGCAAAGCGCTGGCGAAAGCGCGGCGTCCCCGGATCCATACCGGGATCGGCGTGTCGGACATTCACGTGATGGGGAAGTTCAGAGACGACAAGTATGGAAGGACGCTCGCCGAGAAGAAGAGCAAACTCCTCAAAATGGCGGCCGCCGCGGTGAAACTGGCCCGCTCCTATGCGGATGACGTCGAGTTCTATGCCGAAGATTCAGGGAGAGCGGAGCCTGCCTACCTGTTCGAGATGATCGCGACCGCCATCGACGCCGGCGCCACCGTGGTCAACATACCGGATACCACCGGTTACACCGTGCCGGAGCAGTTCGGCGCGCTGATTCGTTCCATCCGGACCAGCGTGCCGAACATCGCCAAGGCTGTCATTAGCGTTCACTGCCACAACGACCTCGGGCTGGCGGTCGCCAACACGCTCGCCGGCGTAGTCAATGGAGCGCGTCAGGTGGAGGGCACGATAAACGGGGTCGGCGAGAGGGCAGGCAACGCGGCGCTGGAAGAAGTTGTGATGGCGATGCACACGCGCCAGGATTACTTCAAGCTCAAGACCGGCGTCGATACTCGGGAGTTCTACCGGACCAGCCGGATGGTGGCGGACATGCTCGGCATGAGCGTTCCCCCGAACAAAGCCGTTGTCGGCGGCAACGCCTTTTCACACAGCTCGGGGATCCACGTGGACGGATTTCTCAAGGAGCGCACGACGTATGAGATCATGCGGCCCGAGGACGTCGGCTTTCCGGAGAGCCGTGTGATTCTGACGGCCAGAACCGGCCGGCATGGTCTCAAGAACCGCCTCGAGAAGCTCGGCTTCAAGCTGACCAGGGAAGAACTGGACGCCACCTATCAGCGATTCCTCGAAGTTGCCGACAAGAAGCAGGAGGTTTTTGACGAGGATCTGGTGGCTCTGGTCCACGACGAGGTCCATGTTGCGGACGAGGTCTACAGGCTGGAGTACCTTCAGGTTTACAGCGGCACTTCCGCGATCCCCACAGCCACGGTCAAGGTGAGGGCGGGCGACGAGATCAGGCAGGGCGCAGCCGTCGGCGACGGGCCCGTGGACGCCGTCTGCAAGGCGATCTCTGCCGTGACCGGTTCGGCCGCTAAACTTTCGAAGTACGAGATTCGAGCTGTCACCAGCGGCACCGAGGCGATCGGTGAAGTCACGGTCCAGCTCATCGACGGCGCGCGCAGGGTCATGGGTCGTGGGGCCTCCACCGACGTGATTGAAGCCAGCGCCAAGGCTTACGTCGATGGGTTGAACAAGCTGGCCGCCCTGAGAAGATGAAGTCGCCGAAGAATCACGGCCAGCTTTCCGCAAGATTCAGGAGAGTTCCGGCGCTACCACCGGGGTCCGCGTCCGCGTCCCCCGCCGCCGCCACTGCGCCCTCGTCCCGCGCCGCGGCCCCCGCCGAATCCGGAGCCGCCCGCCGGCTTGGGGCGAGCTTCATTCACGCTGATGGCCCGTCCATTCATCTCCATGCCGTTCAGCCGGGCGATCGCCGCCTCAGCCTCGCTGCGATTGGTCATCTCCACAAAAGCGAAGCCACGAGGCTGTCCTGTGTCGCGGTCGGTCACGATGTTCACGCGCTCCACCGTTCCGTAGTTCGCGAAGGCGGCGTACAGCTCATCCTGTGTTGTCTGGTAACTCAGGTTCCCGACAAAGATATTGGTCATTGTTGCTTCCTCTCAAAGCTGAAATCGTCTCTGTCGGACAGCGCCAGGGCACCGAAACTGCAACGGACACCGGAGAAGCCAGCCGGATGGCACTCGCGTACTTGGGCGGATGCGTGCAAAGACAAGTTAAGTTTACCAGAGTTTAGCGCTGCCCCGCTGGCTCTGGTGCTACAATCAATGTACCGGAATTCCGAACTCATTTCCCGACCGAAGGAAAAGGCCGCAGGTTCAGCCGGATCCGCCGCCTGGAGCGAATTCGCCGGGGAAAGGATACGCCGCGCAGGTTCATTGCCTGCGGCCTCATGCGATGCGAATTCTGCTCTATAACCCTGACAATGGCGTGACGCGAAACTTCATGCCGCACCTCTGGATGTTCCTCCTCCAGTCCCTGACCCCGCCGGAGCACGAGGTGTTCCTGATCGACGGCAACGCCCAGCCCATGGACGACGAGGCGCTGGTGGACTTTGCCCGGCGCAAGGGCATTGCGCTGGTTGGGATCGGCGCCATGACCCGCATGATCGCCAAGGCCTACCGCGTGGCCGACACCTTCCGCGCCGCCGGCTTCCCTGTGGTGATGGGCGGCCCCCACGTTTCAGCGATGCCGGACGAGGCGCTGGGACGCAATGGAGGACAGCGTCACGCCGACGCCGTGGCCGTGGGAGAGGCGGACACCACATGGCCGCGAATCGTCGAAGATGCCGGACGGCGCCGGCTTCAGGATGTTTACGAAGCGGTGGACGCCTTCGGTAATTCCATCAAGCCCAGCTTGGCTGAATACCCGCAGATCCCCTGGGATTCGCTGGATCTTTCCCACTTCAACCGGATCCCGCGTTTCGCGTACCCCCTGATGAAGCACTATCGCACCGGCTGGGAAACGTTCCACATCATTCCCATCGAGTCGGGGCGCGGCTGTCCCTACGGCTGCGAGTTCTGCACGGTGACCGGGTTTTTCGGGGATTCAATTCGCTTCCGTTCCAATGCAAGCGTGGTCGAGGAGATGCTCCGATTGAAGGCCATGTGCCGCAAGACATCCGGCAAGGTGGCGGTCTTCTTTGTGGATGACAATTTCGCCATCAACGTAAAGCGGACAAAGTCCCTGCTGCGAGACATCATCGCGGCCGGCGCGCAACTGTCCTGGGTCGGGCAGATCAGCGCCAATCTGCTGCGGGATGAGGAACTGGTGGACCTCATCGCCGAATCCGGCGGCAAGTGGGTCTTCATCGGGATGGAGTCGATCGACCCGGTGAACCTGGCCAGCGTGAACAAGAATTTCAGCAAGCCTTCGGACTACGCCGATGTTCTCAAGCGCCTGGCCGACCGCAACGTCTACGCCATCACTTCCTTCATCTTTGGGCTGGACAACGACACCCCCGGGGTCGCGCAGCGCACGCTGGATCAACTGCGGCAATGGGCGCCCGCGCTGCCTGTCTTCGGACAGATCACGCCCTATCCGGGGACCCCGCTGTATGACCGCCTCAAGGAGAAGGGGCGCCTCACCCGTCCGAACCACTGGCTGGAATTCGCCCCGTTCCAGATGGCTCACACACCGCAACAAATGACGATTCCGCAGGTCGAGGAGGAGGTCCGCATGGCATGGCGGGACTCCTACAGCCCGGCTGCGACGGAAGCGGCTCTTCACGCTCTGCGCGACGTGCCTGTTCCTTACCGGATCAGCCATTTGATCGCCCGGCTTTTCTTTAGAGGCATCTACTTTCCTCAGAAGAGCACCTGGGGCTGGCTGAATCTCATCGCCCAGAATAGACGCAGCATTTTCCGCCTCATTCGAGATGCGTTCACGAACTGGCCGGGCGGCAAGAATGCGCCGGCTGCTCTGGACTTCGACGCTCCCCGGCAGCCCTCCTGACAAGGAAGCTGGCAGGCCGGCTTGCAATTCCCCCCCATTTGAGGCAATCTGAATGGTTTTCCAAGACTATCCAGCGAGAACATGCGCATCCGAGTTCTTTACCACGACCACTGTTTCGATGGCGCCGCCGCCGCCGCCTATTTCAGCCGGTTCGTGGGGGACACGTTCTACCCGGACGCCGAGTTCCTCTTTGCAGGGTTGGCCCACAAGGCGTCCCATCTGTTTGACGATTCCATGTTCGACGGAGACGTGAACGCAATCGTCGATTTCAAGTACTCACCAAATCCCAGATTGACCTGGTGGTTCGATCACCACCAGAGCGCGTTTCTTCAGCCCGAGGACGAAGAACATTTCCGGCGGGACGCCAGCGGCAGGAAGATGTGCGACCCTTCCTTTCATTCCTGCACCAACTACATTGCCACGGTCGCCCGCGAGAAATTCGGCTATCGGGCCCCGGACCTCGACGACCTTGTGTATTGGGCGGAGATCATCGACGGGGCTCAATACCCGGACGCCCGTACGGCTGTCGAACTGGGGGCGCCCGCCATGAAACTCACCCTCGTGGTGGAGAACGTGAAGCGCAGTGGTTTTGTCGAGCAGGTCATCCGGTGGATGCGCCACAAGACGCTGACGGAAATCATGGCCTTGCCGGAAGTCCAGGAAGTCTACGCGCCGCTCTATGAGAGGCACCTGGCCTCAATCGAAATCATCCGTTCCAAGGCCCGCATCACGGACGGCGTGGTCTTCTTTGACCTGATCGGATGCGATCTGGACGGCTACAACAAATTCATCCCCTACTACCTCTTCCCTGAATCGATGTACACGGTGTCGGTCAGCAAGTCGAGCTTCCGGACCAAGGTATCGGTCGGGTCGAATCCCTGGGCGCCTCGGCCGCTCACACATAACCTTGCCAGCATCTGTGAGCGTTACGGCGGCGGGGGGCACCCGAGGGTGGGCGCCATCAGTTTCGATTTGGACGCCCAGGAGCAGGCTCGAAAGGCGGCTGCCGAGATCGTCGAAGAACTGCGACAATAGGCCACAAAGGGGGCCCATTGAAACGGCTTTTGGCGCCGGTCGGATTGCTGTTGCTGGCGGTATGGGGGGTTGCGGCGGCACAAGCGGGCCGCTATGAGCGTCTGGCTGCCTTGGGGAAGTTGTGGGCGGAGATCAAGTACTTCCACCCGGCGCTCGCTTATCGCGATCTCGACTGGGACCAGGCGCTTCTCAAAGTTTTGCCCCTGGCCGCGTCGGCCAGGACGGATGAGCAATACGCAGCCTCTGTTGCCGCCATGCTCGCTTTCCTCGGCGACCCGGCAACCCGAGTGATTCCCCACGCCTCCATCCAGCCGCCCGCTCCCGTAGGACCGTTGCTGCGCACTGAGCCGGATGGCGTCCTGCTGATTGCCCTGAATCCGGAGGTTCAGGCCGCTCTCGCTGGTGATTGCCTGGAGCAACTCCGGCGCTCCGCCCTGCGGATCACTACGTCTCGCGCGGTTGTTTTCGACCTCAGGCGGCAGCAGGCTTGGACTGACCGGGACCCCAGCGCGGTGGCCCGCTGGTTCATCGCCTCGGGATTGAATCAGCGTCTGGCGGGAAGTGGACTGAAGGTCCCTGCCCAGCGCTCCCGCATCCATTCGGGCTTGGTGTCCGCGGGAAACGGCGGCAGCGCCTACTTCCATTCCTCGTTTTATGTGCGGGACGGGGCCGTCTTCGAGGGTGTCATGCCCGCTCCGGCGGCCATCGTCTTCCTGGTGGACCTGTCATCGAGCCTTCCTCCGATCGCCGCAGCCTTGCAACGTGACGGAAGGGCGGCCATTGTCGCCGAGGAAGGAGTCAGTGATTCCGCTCTTGTGGAGTGCCACCGGATTGAGTTGCCCGGAGGGGTCAGAGTTCAGTTCCGTGTCTCCGAGCTGCTCTATGATGACGGAACAACTGGCCTTGTGCCCGATCTCAGCCTGCCCCCGCGCGAAGCTGGACAGACCGGCGATCCTGCCCTGTTCGCTGCCCTGGGAATTGCCAACAGAGGAGTTCCCTCCAGCCGCTCAGTCAGGCCGCCGGCGCCTTCCTATGCAATCCCGCGGCGCGAACAGGCATATGACCAATCCGCGCTCCCCGGTTGGGAGCACAGGCTTCTGGCCGGCTTCCGCACCTGGGCCGCTTTCCGATACTTCTTTGCCTACCGGGAATTGATGGAGACAGACTGGGACGAAGTTCTGCTGCAAAGCCTTCCAAGACTCGAGGCGGCCTCTTCCCCGGCGGAGTATGTGAGGGCTCTGGCGGAGATGGTGGCGCGCACCGGTGATTCGCACGTCACTCTGGATGGCGGACCGGCTGTACAGGACGTCTTCGGAGAAGCTCAACCGCCCGTCCGGACGCGGCTGATCGAGCGTGTTCCCGTCATCACTGCCTTGTTGGATGGCGCGGAGTCGTCGCGTTCCCCTCTGGCTGCCGGCGATACAGTCCTCAAAGTCGACGGAGAAGAGGCACAGCAGCGTCTGGCGCGCCTGGGCAGGTTCATCGCGGCGTCCACGCGGCAATCGCTGGAGCATACCGTGATGCAGTACTGGCTGGCCGGTCCCGCCGGATCTTCGGTCAAGCTGCTTGTCCGGGACCGCGCCGGGCGGGATCACGAAGTCAGCCTCACACGCCGCGTCTTGCCTCCCTCCAGTTGGCGGGGAGGTGACGTCATGAAACTGTTGCCGGGCAATGTCGGATATGCGGACCTTGACCGGCTGACTCCGCAAGACGTCGAGGAGATGTTCGAGCGATTCAAGAATACCCAGGCCATCATCTTCGATATGCGAGGATATCCCCGTGGCACCGGCTGGCTGATCGCACCCCGGCTCACGGAAAAGAAGAACGTAATCGCCGCGCGCTTCCGCCGTCCCCTGGCCCTTGCCCCTTCCGGTCTGGCGGGTGACGTGGAGACGGTGGGCGCAGCGTGGGAGTTCGTCCAGTATCTTCCGGCCTCCGACAACTGGGTTTACAAAGGCCGCACCGTGATGCTGATCGACGAACGGGCCATGAGCCAGGCGGAGCATCTGGGGCTGTTTCTGGAAGCGGCCAACGGCACGGTCTTCATCGGATCGCCTACGGCGGGCGCAAACGGAGACGTGGCGCGCTTTGTTGTGCCCGGCGGCATCACGATCAGCTTCTCAGGACACGACGTGCGTCACGCGGACGGGCGCCAGCTTCAGCGGGTCGGCCTGATCCCCCGCGTGGAAGTCAGACCCACCATTGCGGGCATCCGCGCCGGCCGCGACGAGGTCCTGGAACGCGCCCTCCGATGGCTTGGCGTCCGGAACGTTAGAGTCTCGGGCGTGGGCGAGGCTCGCTAACCCCTGGCCCTGCTACTGGTAAGAGATGCAGTTGTCGCACCAATTGCCGTCGTCGTCGAAGTGCGGCCAGGGACCACCGGAGTGGTAGTTCATCAGACGGATGTTGTTGAACTCAGGCGTAGGCTCGAAGTAGCCCGGATAGCGCAGGTGCTTCTTTACGACCTCTTCGTTCAATTCCACTCCGATGCCTGGGGCGTCTGGCACCTTCGTGTAGCCCTGGTTCACGATCGGCTTCTCCGGGCCGTTTACGAGGTCCTGCCACCAGGGCATATCCACGGCGTGGTTCTCCATGGCCAGGAAGTCCTCAAACGTGGCGGCCATGTGGACGGTCGCCATGGAATTGACGGGGCCGCCCGCCATATGGACCGCGGTCCGGATCTTGTTTTTGAACGCGTAGTCTGCGATTCGCTTCGTTTCGATCGCCCCGCCAGAAGTGCCCGGATCCGGGTGGATAATGTCAACGGCCTGCTCGTCGATCATCGTCTGGAACCCGCCTTGGAGCCCAAAGATGTCCTCTCCGCTGAGAATCGGCGTATTCGTATTCTCCCGAACCTGCTTCAATCCCCGCCAATTGCTCCAGGGGATGATATCTTCGGCCCAGGCTAGGTTGTACGGCTCCATGGCCTTTGCCAGAGTGATCGCGTTCTCCACGGTCAACCCGCCGAAATGGTCGCAGGCCAACGGTGTATCCTTGCCTAACACTCCGCGGGCCATGGCGAGGAATTCCATGAGGTAGCCAAGGCCCTTTTGCGAAAGGAATCTGCCCTCCATGGCGCCCTCGCGGTTGCGGACCAGGTTGATCTGCAAGTCCATCTTGAAGAACGTGAAACCCTGTTTCTTGCGCAACTGGAGGCGCCTCTCGTATGCTTTGATGTCCGTGGTGCTGGTGGTATCGCAATACACCCGGGCTCGGTCGCGCTTCTTCTCGCCCAGCAGCTTCCATAGCGGAACTCCGAGGACCTTGCCCCGGATATCGTTCAGCGCGATATCGATGGCGCTGTAACCGCCACCCGCCCGGCCGTGCCCAGAAAAGGAGCGTATGCTGCGCAGGATCTGCTCGGTCTGCATCGGATTCCGCCCCAGGAGCATGCCCTTGAAAATGAGCGCGTTGTCCTTGCCTCCGGCGTCGCGGACCTCGCCGAGGCCGTAAACTCCCTGGTTGGTATCGATTTTGATGACAGGATAGTCGTAGTTCGCTGCGATGGTCAGCGCCCGCATGTCGGTGATCTTCAAATCGCTCGGGGCCGAATTGGTGTTGACCGTGGCCGGCGGCTGCACGGGCCGCCCCTGTGCATCCAGCTTTGGCTTGGTCAGTTGAAAAAGGCCGGCGGCGGCGCCTGCGGCCAGCGAGCGCCTCAGCACTTTCCTCCGGGAAAGAATGGTGATACCGGCGGGTTTCTCGTTCATTGGATGCTTTCCTCCCTTTGAGGCATACGTCGCCTCCTGCCTCGCCCTATTATAGATTTGATCCAGTCCTCCGCCCCCCTCCGTTGGATAGGGCGCGCGGGCGAGGGCCTCAGTACCCCAGGTCCCGCATCTTCTCAAGGCTCAGCGAGGAGCGGTCCTTCCTGCCCAGGAGCCTCTCCACGTACTTGGCCAGGATGTCGCACTCCAGATTAAGACTCTCCCCCCGACGCCGGGCGCGCAGGTTGGTGTTTTCAAACGTGTGCGGAATGATGGCTACAGCCAAGGTTCCGGATTCCAGCGTGGCGATCGTGAGACTCATGCCGTCGATCGCGACCGAACCCTTCGGCGCCAAATACGGCTCCAGTTCGTGTGGTACGCGGACTTCGAGCCACCAGTTGCCCTCATCGATCCGCCGGAGCTGTGAGAGTTTTCCGATGCCGTCCACATGACCCTGGACGATGTGGCCGCTCAGCCTCCCCGAGGGCGAAAGCGGCCGTTCCAAATTGACCAGAGCGCCGCGGCGCAGGCTGGGCAAGTTCGTGCGCCGCAGAGTTTCCGGCGCAACGTCCGCAGTGAACAGCCCGGGCTTCAAGTCGACCGCCGTCAGGCAAACCCCGTTGACACAAATGCTGGCTCCCTCGGAGACATCTTCCAGTACCATACTGCAACGGACGCGCAATCGCGCCCCGGCCGAGCGGGCCTCCAGCCCTTCCACGACTCCGACTTCCTCGATGATCCCCGTGAACATCTTCTTCAGCCGCCTTTCACCAGCCAGGCCTCCATCGCAAACTCATCCGCGGAAACACGGTGGAGACTGACACCCCGGAACTGGATCGCGTCCGCCCGGCGCCGGCGCCCGACTCCGCCTACTACAGGCAGAGAATGCAGGCCCCCCAGAATCTTGGGGGCGTAATAGAAAAACACCTTGTCGGCGATGCCGCTCTCCAGCACGGCCCAATTCACTTTGCTGCCGGCCTCGATCATCAACGACAAGTACTTCTCACTCGCAAGGTGCTGCACCAGACGCCTCAAGTCCGTGCGGCCACCGGGTCCATCCAGCGTCAGTATCCGGACGCCCAGCCCCTCAAGCGTCCGGTGACGTTCTTGCGAGGCGGCGGAAGTCGTCACAACCAGGACGTCCGACCGGCAGGAGGTCACCAGCCGTGCCGTGGGTGGCAACCGAAGCTGGGAATCCAGCACGATCCTGAGCAGCGGCCGGCTTCTTGGCAGTCCGGACCGGTCCGTCAACAGGCAGTCGTCCGCCAGGACGGTTCCTATGCCGGTCAGAATGGCATCGGATCGGTGCCTGAGTTGCTGCACGTGCGCGCGGGCTGTCTCGCTCGTGATCCAGCCCTGATTATCATCGGGCGCCGAGATCTTGCCGTCCAACGTGACGGCTGCCTTCAGGGTTACCAAGGGCAAGCCGGTACGCATGAAGTGTACATAGGCCTCGTTGAGCGCCTCCGCCTCGGCTGCGTATTCCCCGGCCAGTTCCGTTTGCACGCCCGCCTCGCGCAACCTCCGCAGCCCCTTGCCGCTGACAAGCGGATTCGGATCCGGCATCGCGGCGATCACCCTGGCCACTCCGGCGGAGATGATTGCCTCCGTGCACGGACCGGTTCTCCCCTGATGCGAGCACGGCTCAAGGGTCACATACAGGTCCGCTCCGCGGGCATTCTCCCCGGCTTCCTCGAGCGCCAAAATCTCCGCGTGCTTGACTCCCTCCCAGGTGTGGAAGCCTCGTCCAGCCACCCGGCCATCCTTCACCAGAACTGCTCCCACGGCAGGATTCGGACTCGTGCGACCCTCCCCTCGCCGGGCCAGAGCCAGAGCCTCCTGCATGTACTGTTGGTTCATCCCTCAAAGATAGACGAAGCGAACTTTTCCGCGTCAAACGGCAGCAGGTCGCTGACCTGTTCGCCGACGCCCACGAACCGGATCGGCAGGTTCAATTCTCTCGCGATGGCGACTACGATTCCACCCTTGGCCGTGCCGTCCAGCTTGGTCAGAACGATGCCGGTGACACCGGAAGATTCAATGAATCTGCGGGCCTGCTCCAGCCCGTTCTGCCCCGTTGTGGCATCCATCACGAGCAAGACTTCGTGCGGCGCGCCGGGAGACAGACGGGCCGCTGTGCGCCGGATCTTCTCCAACTCAGCCATTAGGTTGGACTTCGTGTGCAGCCGGCCGGCCGTGTCGACGATAACGTAATCCACCTTGCGGGCCTTGGCGGCCTGGAGCGCGTCGAAAACCACGGCGCTGGGATCGGCCCCCGGTTGCTGGCGGATGACCTCAGTGTTCGTTCGCCGTCCCCAGATCTCCAACTGATCTATGGCGGCCGCGCGGAACGTGTCCGCCGCGCAGAGCAGCACGCTGTGTCCCTCGTCCTTGAGCCGCTGGGTCAGCTTGCCGATCGTCGTGGTCTTCCCGCTCCCGTTGACGCCGACAATCAGGATCACTTCCGGAGGCTCGGAAACCTTGGCCGGAGGCCGCTCGGCTGCCTTCAAAACCTCGATCAGGTGGTCGCGAATCAGTTCACGGACCTGCGCGGCCTCGGCGGCCTGCTTGCCATCCACGCGCTTCTGCACAAGGTCGAGAATCTCGGTTGTCGTCCGCACGCCCAGATCCGCGCCCAAGAGAGTGTATTCGAGCTCCTCCAGCACGCCGGCGTCGATTTCCCGGCTGCCTCCGAGCACCTCTTCCAGCTTGGAGACAAGTCCTGTCCTTGTTTTCTCAAGGCCGCGTTTGAGCTTGTCCAGGAAGCCCGGCTCCGGCGGTGAAGAGCCAAAAAGGGTCTGAATCATGAAGCGTCAGAAGCCATTGTAACCCGCGCTCACCACGCGCGTCCGTGTGGCCAGGAGCCTGCGTTACAATGGCAGCGCGGAATGCAACAGATTGGCCGGTACAGAATTGAGCGTGAGCTGGGCCGCGGCGCCATGGGCGTCGCATACCTTGCGGTTGATCCGGCAATCGGCCGGCCCGTCGTCATCAAGACGATTCGTATCTTGGAGCTGGCCGAGGCGGCCGACCGGCTTCGCCTGCGGGACCGGCTTCTGCACGAAGCTCGCTCGGCCGGCATCCTCTCCCACCCTGGCATTGTCACAATTTACGACGTGGCGGAGGAGGGCGAACTGGCCTATATCGCCATGGAGTTTGTGAACGGGCCCACCCTGGAACAGTTGCTGAACCGTGACCAGCCGCTGGAGCCCGGAGTTCTGTTCCGGATTCTCCGCGAGACCGCCTCCGCGCTGGACTATGCCCACAAGAAGGGAATTGTTCACCGTGACATCAAGCCCGCCAACATCATGATTGATGAAAACGGCGCGGTCAAGATCACCGACTTCGGGATTGCCAAGATCCCGGCCTCGCAGCTCGCCACTCAAGCCGGGCTTGTGCTTGGAACGCCCAGCTATATGTCCCCGGAGCAGGCTTTGGGAAGGCCGGTGGACGGCCGCTCGGATCAGTTCTCGCTGGCTGTGATCGCGTACGAGATGCTGACAGGCGAAAAACCCTTCGCTGCCGAGGAGGTGCCATCCCTTGTCTACAAGATCGCCCACGAGCCGCCACCGCACGCGCACTCGATCAATGCCACACTGGGGTGGCCGGTTGACGTTGTTCTGAGACGCGCGCTCGAGAAGGGTCCGGCAGCGCGCTTTGCCACTTGTGCCGAATTCGTCACCGCCCTCGAATCGGCCTGCCGGTCTTGCAAGGATTGGAAGCCGCTGCCCAGGGGGAGGAGCGAGAGTTTGCCGACGGTGGCCGCAGCTCCGGCCCAAGCCTGGCCCGCTCCAGGGGAGCAAGGCGGACCTCTTTCGGAGCCTCCTCGCCGCCGTGCCGGTCCCCGCAAGGATGTCGTGGTCACGGCGTTCGTCGCGATTCTTACGATCGGGTTGATCAGCCTGATCTTGATCTGGCTGCTGGGCCGGGACCGCAGCCCCGCAAGGGCTCCGCAGAATCCTGAACCCCCTGCCGCGATAGCGGCCCAGGATGACCGCCCAAGCCCTGCCGGTCCTGCTGTGCAACAGACGGTGGAGGAGCCTGCACCGCTGGCTGCCGGCGCCGAGACGCCCACCGAGGAGCCACTCCCTGCCACCAAACCGGCCCGGCCGCCTGCTCAACCAGCGGCTGTCACTCCCTCGGTTGTGGAGGAGACTGTTGTGACGCTGCGAACCTCACCGGCGGGCGCAAGCGTGATTCTGAACGGCGACGCAACACGAAGATGCACGGCTCCCTGCGCCATCTCGCTGCCCCCGGGCCGGTATTCCGCCGCAGCCACCCTGGACGGCTATCGGACGGCGCTGCGAATCTTTACCGTGCCCCAGGAGCCGGATATCTCCCTCTCGCTGGTGAGAATGACCGGCCAGGTGAGGATTCTGAGTCTGCCTCCCGGCGCGGCGATCTTCGTGAACGGCCAGAAGCAGGCTCAAGCGACTCCCGCCACGCTCGAACTCCCGGTCGGAAAGCACATGATCGCCGTCGCCCGCGAGGGCTTCGCCCGCAGCCAGCAGGAGATCGAGGTTAAGGATAACGCCTTCCTGAGTCTCAGTTTCACCCTCGGGCAGTGACCGGCGGCCGCCGCCGTCTTGCCCGCCAGTCCTCACCTGGTCCAACCTCAATCCCGGTCCGTGAACCGCATGCGAACTTGATTCGTATAGCCCGGCTTCACCACGATTGGATCCTTGACCCAATTCCCCCAGGCCAGATTGGGCACGTTGTATTCGTTGTTGATCACGAGGCGAACCGGGCCCCGGGTCTGATCCGAGGGCGGCGGCAGCACTTCCAGCCGGACGGCGTCCTTACCGTCTGATACAACCTGTATGCGGTTGCCCGAGTCTCGCAGGATGGTGGAGGCCCAGTAGATGTTCTCCTTGGTGCTCCGGAAATCCATCGTGCCGCGGCCGCCCTTGTCGTCTCTTCCGAAGAGAATGAACTCGCGCTCGTCTTCCGCCCAAGGCCAACTGGGTTTCTCGCCGTAGCGCTGGTTGCTCCCTCTCCCTTCCCGGCGCGCCACCCCCGTGTTCCGGCCGATATGATCCTCGGGGTAGGCCGACCAAAGGCCCTTGCGGCTCCAGGCCAGGCGGTCGATGTCGCTGGATAGCACGTACGACACGCCAACCTCCCAGTAACCGCCGACGTCCCGGCGGTAGCCCTCGTCGACGACCTGGCGCGTCAGTGGAGGAATCGCGCCGAGCGTATACCGCGTGGAAATCAGACCCTGGCCATCAACGCGGACCTGAAACTCAACCTCCACGGGGCCGTAGCTGCCGGCGATCTTGACCACCGCTTCCGAAGCCTCGCGCGTCGCACTGAGACTCTTCAGTGTCCATGTGCCCAGTGTCTGGCCGACCAGATTCAGGTGCGGACCGCTTTCGATGATCTTCGTGCCGGCAAACGCGCCGCTCGTCATCAGGCCGGTCTGCCGGCTGAACAGGAGCTCGAAGGCCTTTCCTTTGATCCGGATACCGCCCTGATCCTCCTCTACCGCAGGCGCCGGGCCGCCTGGCGCCGGCAATTCCGGCGGCCGGGGCGGGTTGATCGGAAGGTTGTATTCATCGATGAGCAGATCTCCGAGCCGGAAGAACTTCAGGTTGAGAATTTCGCCGTCGCTCCAGCCCCGGCCGGGGATTCGCAGCAACCCCAGTTGATGCGGTTCCAGGTCCGGTCCCTTGGTCTTTCCGTTCTCGCGGCCCACGGCCCATTGAACCGTGATCTCGCTCAGGTTCGTGTGATCAAACCAGTTTTGTATGGGGATCTGCAACTCACCTTTGCCCGGATTCGGCAGTGGTTTGTCCTCAATCCGCACCGGCGAGTAAGCCTTCTTCGTGAGCCAGTACTCCGGCTTCTCCCTCCGCCAGCCGTCGAGGATGCCCCAGTCGTTGCGCGAGAGCACCAACATGTCCTCCGGCGCCACCGAAGAATTATCAATGCTGCCCCATATGGCCCCGCCCAGTGCGCCCCTGGTGGTGAACGTCTTCTCCCAGAAGAGGAGAATGCTGTGTCCCCAAAAGTTTCGGATGCCGGGATCCCGTCTCAAGTCCGCGGTGATGTAGACGGGGATGTGAGCCCACTCGTCGTGCAGAACCGGGTAGTCGGTCGGATCTGTGCCTCTCTCGCGGTTGGGCTCCAGATTCGCTCCAGGAACCGGCCCTCCCGCGGCCAGATCCCTGCGCGTTGAGGGGTAGTGAAAGCTGTAGATGTCCTGAACCTGCGCGTGCAGCTCCGGGGGCACGAGATGGCTCCAACTGAACTTCAGCGGCCTCGTGGGATCTTCGGCTCTCGCGTATTCCGCCGATTTCTGCACATTCGTGCCCCAATTCGATTCATTCCCCAAAGACCAGATGATCACCGACGGGTGGCTGCGGTCCTTCTCGATCATCTCGGCAAGCTGGCTGAGGTAACGCGAAGTGAATTCCGGATTGCTGGCGACAGCCCCGCGCCCGAAGGATATTGAGTTCTCCGATTCCACATACATGCCGAGCCGGTCGCAAGCGTCGAGGAACTCCTCCTGCGTCGGATAGTGGGAGGTGCGCACGTAGTTGATGTTGGCCGCCCGGAACAGGCGCACGTCTTCGGCCAGGAGTTCCAGCGGCACGGAGCGGCCGGTCAACGGATAGACGTCCTTGCGACAGACCCCTCGCAGCTTCACCTCTTTGCCGTTTACCAGAAGGTGTTTCCCTTGCCGCTCTACTTTGCGGAAGCCGATTCTCCTGATCACGCTTTGCTGAGTCGAATTCCCGTCGGATACGCTGGCCTCGATCGTGTACAAATTGGGGTGTTCCGCATCCCATTTCACCGGCGATGGCACGGAGATCTCCAACATGCCTTCGGGCGCATCCCGCGTCAGATCCAGGCTGGCGGGCTTTACGGGCGCTGTTCTGCCTTGCGGGTCCCTGAGGGTGAGATTTACCCGGCTCCGGGCGCCCCGGTGGAAGCGCATTCCCACCCAGACCTTCAGGATTCCATCCGTGTAATTCCGCACCAGGTCCGTCTCAATGTTGAGGCGAATCACATAGTCCTGTGGAACCGCCATCAATCGCACGCTGCGGAGTATGCCGCCATTGTTGTAGCCCGACAAACCGTCGGCGGCATTGGTCGCAGCCACCGTGATCCATGCTTCTTTCCCGGGCGAAACGTGCTCGGTAATGTCGCAATCCCAGGTGGTGAAAGCCCCGTAGTGGTCGCGCAAGTACACACCGTTCACCCAAGCTTTCCCCTCGCCTGACACCCCGTCGAATTGTAAAAGGATACGCTTGCCGGAAAACTCGTGGGGGATGGTCACCCTCTTCTTGAAGGCGTACTGGCCACCCCTGGGCAGGATGACCCCCTGCGGCACCGCATGGCTGGGGATGCGAATATCCTGCCAGCCCGACGGGTCGACGGAGTTGCTCCAGAACTCCGCGGGCGGCGAGGTGTGGACCTTCCACACGCCATCGAGGGATACGACAGGCTGCTTCACACCCTCCGTCGCGGAGGGTTTCGGGACCACCACCGGTCTCGGCCATACCGGGTTCCGGGGGATCGCAGCCGCAGCCGCAAGCGCGGTGGCGCATGTCACGGCCAGCAGGACACGGGTAGCGCAGGCTTGGAGTCTCATCTTGGTTCTTTGCCTCCTGGTAGACCGCCAGTCTACCGGAAATCAAGCGTTTTTCACCCCGCCGAAAGTTGGGGGGGTGGAGCAAATGCCTTGACTTGCCAACGTTTTCAGCCGCTGTCAGTAGCCGAGGAGGCGCTCCGCTTCACGGGCGAGATCCTCTGCCTGAGGGAGAATCGCATCTTCCAGTTCGGGCTGGTAGGCAACCCAGGTGTCTTTCGCGGCTACGCGCCTCACCGGCGCATCCAGGCAGCCGAACAGATCGTCGGCGATCCGGGCCGCAATCTCCGCACCATACCCCCACGACAGGCAATCTTCGTGCGCCACAATGACCCGGCTGGTCTTCTTTACCGAGTTGCAGATCGCTTCCCAATCGTACGGCGAAAGTGAGCGCAGGTCCAGAATCTCAATGCTCCATCCTGGATTATTCTTCTCCACCTGTGCCGCGGCCAGCAGCGCCCGCTGAACCACCGCCCCATACGTAATGATGGTCAGATCCCGGCCTGTCTTGGCGACCCGCGCCTTCCCGAACGGGATCATGTACTCGCTGCCGGGATGCGGCGACCGGTTATAGGGCTCGCGGTACAGCCGCTTGTGCTCCAGGAACAGCACCGGGTCGTCGCAGCGGATGGCCGTGCGCAGGAGGCCACAGGCATCCAATGCCGTCGATGGCATCACCACTCTCAGCCCCGGGATATGGGTGAACAAGACCTCGCCGCACTGGCTGTGGTACACCGCTCCTCCGCCCAGGTAGCCGCCAATGGCGACCCGAATCACCGCGGGACAGGAATAGGCGTTGTTCGACCTCCAGCGGATGGTGGCCATCTCGTCGCGGATCTGCATCATCGCCGGCCAAATGTAGTCGAAGAACTGAATCTCGGCCACAGGCTTCAGTCCCCTCGTCGCCATGCCGATGGCCCTGCCGACAATAGCGGCCTCGGCGAGCGGCGTGTCAAAGCACCGCTCGGTGCCGAATTCCCTTTGCAGGCCCGCTGTGGCTTTGAAGACGCCTCCCTTTCCCTTCACCTCCCCGAGATATTCCGGGCGCCCGCAATCGGCGACATCCTCGCCGAAAACCACCACGCGCGGGTTCTTCCTCATCTCCTCCCCGAGCGTGAGATTGATCTCATCGATCATGGTGCGCGGCTCCCCTTGAAATGCGGGCGAAGTGGAGTACCGAAAGGAGGTTGGGTCGTCCCGCTCGGAATAGAGATGGCGGAATATGGAACCGCGCGGAGGTGGAGGCGCCGCCAGCGCCGCCGCGGTCGCTTCCTGGATCTCCAGTTCCACCTCGTAGGCGATGCGCTCCAGCGTCTGTACATCCGCCACCTGTTCCGCCGCCAGCCAGCGCGGGAAGGTGTGGATGGGATCCCGTGCCGCTTCCTCATTCCGCTCGGCTTCGGGTCGGTACAGCCGCTCGTCGTCGGAGAGGGAATGCGAGTACGGACGGATTACCTTGGCATGAACCAGCGCCGGCCCGCGGCGCTCACGGCACCAGGCCGCCGCTTTTGACATCGCCCGGTGACTGGCCAGCAAGTCGGTGCCGTCGGTTTCCAGGCGCATCAATCCGGGAAAACCGGACAGCAGAGCCGAGATGCTGCCGCCGGCCGTCTGGCGCTCTACCGGCACGGAGATGGCGTAGCCGTTATCCTCCACCAGGAATAATATGGGCAGCCGCTCCAGGCAGGCTGCGTTCAGCGCCTCCCAGAACTCGCCCTCGCTCGTGGCCCCATCTCCCGTGGTGACCAGCGTGATCTCATCGCTCTCCGGACGCAGCCGCCGTCCCGCTTCGGCGCAGCCAACCGCCTGCAAAAACTGAGTGCCTGTCGGGGAGGAGGCAGTTACGATGTTGAGTTCCCGGGAGCACCAGTGCGAGGGCATCTGCCGGCCTCCCGATGCGGGATCCTCCGCGGCCCCGGTCGCCTGGAGCAACATAGCCTTCGGCGTCACCCCCAGCGCCAGGCAAAGCGCCCGGTCTCGATAGTAAAGATAGAACCAGTCGTGCGCGGGCCTGAGCACCAGCCCCGCCGCGATTTGAATGATCTCGTGCCCCGCCCCGCTAATCTGGAAGTAGATGCGGTTCTGCCGCTTCAACAGGATCTCGCGGTCGTCCAGTCCCCTGGAAAGCAACAGCAATCGTAGTGCTTTCAGTAACTCGGCTTCCTCCAGCCCGTTATGCCGGAGAGCAGCTTCCAATTCCACTTGTGGATTGCCAGGCGCGGCTGACACGGTTGTGTCTCCCAGTCCAAGTTTAAACCGGGATTCGTCCCGTTCCAACATGCCATTCAAGCGGGGCGCCCGCCGAGGGGCTCTGTCCCCCGGCGAGAATCGCATCCATGGCCCGCAACTTGTCCCCGCTTGTGGCGCACATCAGGACCGGCGCCGGAATTGCCAGCCGTGAATTCCCTCCCGCGTTCCCGGACCGTGGAGGGTGTGATTCCCTCAACGGGCGAAACTGACGCCAATCCCCGTCGTGTAGAGGATGTCGTTCTTCCTGCTGCCAGGCACGGGATTGCTGAGGTAGCGGTCGCTGAATCCCACGTTCCAGGTCAGCCATCTCAGAAGCCGCGTATTGGCGTTCAGGTCAAAGTTGAGACGGTACTGGCCGGTTGTCGAGAGATTGTGGAACACGCGGAGCTTCTGAACCAGCGACGTTGCCTCGGTGAGTTTGTAACTGTAATCGTCGCCCCAGTAGACCTCGGCGGACCGGCGGCTGAAGCTGTCCGCGGGTGCGGGCGGCCCAAATTGCTCGCGGTTGAACGCCCCGCCCCCCGACAAGTCCAGTCTTCCGCGGCCGCTTCTCCACGGGCTGTAGCCGAAACCTCCGCCGAGTACGAACCGCAGATCAAGGTCCTGGAATCGGTCGTACTCGTAATCGTTGAATATGTCCGCCGAGAGCTTGCCGGCAAAGGTTCGGCTGTAGCCCCACCCGCCGCGCACCGCCTGGGCCGTATCGGTCCCGACCTGGTTGATCAACGCGGAGGCTTTTACCACGTTCAGGTAAACGCTGGTCTTGTCCGAGTTGCTCCGTCGTGCTGCGTTCATCGCCAGGGTGAACGTCCGGGTCTGCGCATTGCCCTGGGTGCCTGCCAGACCTACTGCCGCGGTGCCCGCCCAGAGATCCCCCCAGCCTGGGGCCAGCAGCCGCTCGTAGGCCGTCTGCTCGGCTGCGTTTCGGAGGGTAACAATTTCTTCGGCAGTTACCCTGCGCCCGGTCTTCGATAACGTCGCGCCGCCGGCGGCGATTTGTAGGGGCGTCTCCAAGACCGTGCCATCGGCCAGAGTAACGGTCAGCGCCTGCTCTGCTGTGAGGGCTTCCACCTGCTCCCATGGCGCTGCGACATTGCCGAACAACGCCGTTTCGACAACCAGCGTCTTCCCGTCCTTCCGCACCACGGCGCCCGTCAACCGGTCGCCGTTCTTCAGCACGACTTCATCTGCCGGCGCAATGGTTGCCGCCAGAAACGGCAGCGCCACTGCCAGCAAACGGAAACTGCGGCCTCTTCGCATCGAACCGGATCCTCCTGTGCAGGCGTCACTCGCCTGCCTCCCCTGACTCCACCTCTTGTTGGGCCAAAACCTCAGTGTAAGCCCATCTTGCGGGCACGAATTTGCGAAGATGGTTTCTTTCCCGCAGAAACCATGAACGATTGGGCTCCCAGCTCCTGGCGTTCACTCCCTGCATTGCAGCAGCCTGTCTACCCATCCGCGGCTGAACTGGAGGCGGTTCTGGCGGAACTGTCTCGTATGCCGCCCCTGGTCACCCCATGGGAGGCGGATGTGCTCCGCTCACAGTTGGCCGATGCGGCTGAGGGGCGCCGTTTCCTTCTCGAGGGCGGCGATTGCGCCGAGCGCTTTTCCGACTGTGACCCGGCCATCATCACCGACAAGCTCCGAATCCTTCTTCAAATGAGCCTCGTTCTGGTGCAAGGCGCCGCCAAGCCGGTCATCCGCGTCGGCCGGTTTGCCGGCCAGTATGCTAAGCCCCGCTCCGAGGATTTCGAAACCCGGAACGGCGTCACTCTCCCCTCCTATCGTGGCGATCTGGTCAACCGGCCTGGCTTTACAGTGGAGGAGCGTACTCCCGATCCTAACTTCCTCTTGCGCGCCCATGGCCGCGCCGCCCTGACTCTGAATTACATCCGCTCGCTCGTGAAGGGCGGCTTTGCGGATCTTCATCATCCGGAGTATTGGGATCTGGATTGGGTTGGCCACTCCCCGCTCGCGGCCGAATACCGGCGCATGGTCCGGTCGGTCTCGGACGCCCTGAAGTTCCTCGAGAATGTGTTGGGCATCAAGGCCGGTGAATTACAGGGCGTGGACTTCTTCATCGCCCACGAAGCGCTCCACCTTTCCTATGAGGAGTCGCAGACACGCCCGGATTCGAGAACCCGCGCCTGGTACAACCTGGCGGCCCACTATCCATGGATCGGAATTCGCACTTGCGACACCGCGGGTGCGCATGTCGAGTATTTCCGGGGCATCGCCAATCCCATCGGTCTGAAAGTCGGGCCTTCCACGGAGCCCGGCGCTTTGCTCCGGTTGCTCGATATTCTGCACCCCTCGAACCAGCCTGGCCGGATGACGCTGATCCACCGCTTCGGCGCGGAGCGGATCGAGCGGCACTTGCCGCCGCTGATCCAGGCGGTCCGCTCCAGCGGCAAGACTGTCTTGTGGTGTTGCGATCCCATGCACGGCAACACCCGGGTCACCGGCGATGGCATCAAGACCCGGCGGTTTGACGAAATCCTCGGGGAATTGGAGAGCGCCTTTGACATCCACGCGGCCTTGGGAACCCGCTTGGGCGGCGTCCATTTTGAGTTGACCGGCGAGAACGTCACGGAATGCGTGGGCGGGGCCCGCGGGCTGTCGGAAGACGATCTGCGCCGCGCCTACAAGTCCGAAGTCGATCCGCGCCTGAACGGAGAGCAAGCCCTGGAAATGGCGATGCTCATCGCCCGCAAGATGTCCTCGGCGGCGGGCGGTCCCAGCGAATGACTTGCGGCGCGGCGCTGCCTGCCTGGCTCACTTGCCTCGCCGCTCTCTCACCTTCGCGGCGACGGCGCGGAGGAACGCCGGCGAAGTGCCGCAACATCCCCCCACGAAGCTCGCGCCGGCGTCCAATAGGGCTGGCACGTGCGCCGCGAACTCTTCCGGCGTGGTCCTGTAAACCGCCCGTCCGTCCACCAGTTCCGGAAGGCCCGCATTGGGCTTGATCCACAGGGGCAAGTCCGTGGCGGCCCGCAGGCGGCGACAGATTTCGATGTAGCCCGCGATGCCCTGCCCGCAATTGGCGCCAATCACATCCGCCCCGGCTGCGGTCAACTCTCTGGCGGCTTGCTCCGGGGTAACGCCCATCATGGTGCGGTCCCTGTTCTTGCCGCTGGCATAGACCATGCACGCCACAACCGGCAGCCCGGTCTCGCGCGACGCCCGCACGGCGCAGGCCGCCTCCGCCACGTCTGCCATCGTCTCAATGATGATCGCATCCGCTCCTGCGTCCGCCAGGATCCGCGTCTGCTCCCTGTACACCTCGCAGAGCGCCTCTTCGGTCACCTCACCCATGACCAGCAGTTTTCCCGT
>Ga0101944_10000685_pt1 | contig 91915 bp, 79 predicted proteins | sample DewCreD2012metaG_FD_75245 | JGI IMG/M metagenome (GOLD analysis project Ga0101944, IMG submission 75245) | Hot spring sediment bacterial and archeal communities from British Columbia, Canada, to study Microbial Dark Matter (Phase II) - Dewar... ... | reverse complement strand
CCGCCGCACCCACAACGGTCTCCGATCTCACGGCCGTTTCCGCTGTCTGGTAAACCGCTTTAGCCGGACCCACTGGTTCGGCTTTCGTCGGATACCTACCGGAGGGGAGTTCGAAACGTCGAAGCGGGTGCCCGGATGCAACCGGGCTGTTAAACAAGGCGACTCGTAAAACGGAGAACGGGAGAATTCGGAAAGGACATTTTCGGTGAGCGTTCGCAACCCCCAGCGTTGCTTTCGGCCCCCGGACGGCGGGCTTCGAAACGGAGAATCGGGGTAAATGTGCGGGCGGGCGTGAGTCGGCGTGGACACGCCGGAAACGACGAGACCCCGAGGGGATCACCCCACGGGGTCTTGCGTTAAACAAGAACCGCCGAAATCAGCGGATTGAATTCTGGCTCCCCGAGCAGGACTCGAACCTGCAACCTAGTGGTTAACAGCCACCCGCTCTGCCGATTGAGCTATCGGGGATCGCATGCGGACGCGGAACGCGACGCCGCCGGGCGGCGGGGCGCTTTGCGTTCCGTGTCGTAAACGCGGATTTTTATGGAACAACCCTGCGCTTGTCAATAGGGTTTTTCGGCCGCAGCCGGCACCGGCCGGGGCGGGAGGCCTGAGGCGGGGATCTCCGCCCGCGTCGATTTTTTCTTGCAATCGCCCGCACCCTGTGCCCAAAAGGGGAAAACGGCCTGGAGGGTGGATCATGGAAAACCGAAAGGGTGTGGGTGGGCCGAACGGCCCAAGCCTCGAGCTCCTCTACAACCGGCTGAGCACGGCCTACGAGGAGGTGCTCGGCCGCCTCCTTGAGCAGGCGGCCGAGACCCTGGGGGAAGAGGGGATCTCGCTTGCGCTTGCGGATTTCCTGCTCTGGCCCGACGACGAGGACGAGTTCCGCCATGCCTACGAGGCGCATGCGGCGCTCTTCGTCCCCTTCCTCATCTTCGACTGGACGCCCGACCCGGACGACATCGACCCCGAGGTGCGTGCCTCCTTCCGCGAGCCCCTCGCCCGCCAGGCGCTCGCCAACCCCATCGTGCGCCTCGACCCCCTCGAGCGCCGCATCGTCGAGGCGGCGCTCGAGGAGCCCCTCAGCTTCCACGAGGTGATCGCCTGCCGGCCGGGCGAGGGGTTCACCCTGCGCGACATCCTGCGCGGCCGGGAAACCGAGGTCTGCGAGCGCCTGGGCTCGGAGAGCGTGCAGCCGGGCGACATTCTCTTTGCGCGCGTGATCCGCATCGAGCAGGTGGGCATGCTCGCCGGGTGCGGCGATCTTTTCTTCCCCCCGGACTTCAAGCCGCAGGTGATCGAGCTGCGCACGAAGATCCTGCGCCGCCGGAAGGCGATCACGGCCGAGGACCTGCGCCGCAACGCGACCGACCTGCGCGATCTCTTCTTCGCCCTGCACGAGGTCCTCACCGCCCCGCCGGAGCTCCGCAACAGCGACGACGAGGAGATCCTCTTCCACCGCCTGCACTGGGAGATCGACTCGGCCGCCGAGGCCTTCGAGCGGCTCAAGCACCTCGCCGGCGACGAGACCCCGGAGAACATCCTCGCCCGCGCCGAACGCACGGCGGACGGAAATCTTAGCCGCGTGCAGTTCGCCTGGATCGGCAAGGGCTCGGGGAGCCCCGGGCTGCGGAACGTGGTGCTCGGGAAGATCGCGATCGAGGAGGGAAAACTTCGCGTCGAGGTCAACTCCGCCGGCCGCGCAGCGCGCATCCGCGAAGCCGTCGACCGCGCCCTGGGCAAAACGGGCCGCCACCGCGCAACCGAGGTCCTGGGCCGCATGCCCTCCCCCTCCGCGCAGGACGAAGAGGCGGCCCCCCCCGAGCAGATCCTCGAGAGCCCGGAGGCGCGTGCGGAGCTCGGCCGGCTCTTCGAGAACTACTGGGCGGAGTGGACGAAGACGAAGATCCCGGCCCTGGGCGGGAAAACCCCGCGCCAGGCGGTCCGGAGCGCGGAGGGCCGGGAGAGCGTGGAGGCGATTCTCGCCTCGGCCGAGCGCGACGCGGCCCGCACGGCGCAGTTCCCCGAAGAGGCCCTCGCCGCGATCCGCAACGCACGCCGTCTCCTCGGCCTCTCCTGACCAAGACGGGCGCCGCGGGCCGTGAACCCGGGCTGCCGCGGCGTGCGGCCCGGCCGCGGCCTTTTCTCGCCGCCGGCCCCGCCTTCCGGCGCGGGCCTTCTCTTCTTTCGGAACCCGGGACGGTTGCCGCTTCGCCCTCAGCGCGGGGCGCGCACCTTGATGCCCAGCTCTTCGAGCTGGGCGCGGCTCACCGCGGAGGGGGCGTTCGTGAGGAGGCAGGCCGCCTTCTGGGTCTTGGGGAAGGCGATCACGTCGCGGATGGAGCTCTCCCCGCAGAGAAGCATCACCAGGCGGTCGAAGCCGAAGGCGATCCCGCCGTGGGGCGGGGCCCCGGAGTCGAGCGCGGAGAGAAGAAAGCCGAACTTCTCCTCGGACTCCTCGCGGGAGAGCCCGAGCGCACGGAACACCCGCTCCTGGAGCGCCCGCTCGTGGATGCGGATGCTCCCGCCGCCGATCTCGAAGCCGTTGAGCACGAGATCGTAGGCGCGCGAGCCGACGGCGAGGGGCTCCGCCTCGAGCCGTTCGGCCTCCTCCTCGAGGGGGGCGGTGAAGGGGTGGTGAAGCGCCTGGAGCCGCTTCTCGGTCTCGTCCCACTCGAACATCGGAAACCGCGTCACCCAGACGAAGGCGAAGCGTTCCCGGGGGATAAGGCCCAGCTTCTCGCCCAGGTGGTTGCGCAGGTGGCCGAGCGCCTCGTGGACCACGGCGGGCCGGTCGGCGACGAAGAAGACGAGGTCCCCGGTCGCAAGCCCGATCCGCTCGGCGAGCGCCGCCTTCTCCCCCTCGGTGAAGAACTTGGCGATCGGCGACTGCCACCCCTCGGGCCGGATCTTGATCCAGGCGAGCCCCTTGGCGCGGTAGACGGCGGCGAAGGCGGTCAGGTCGTCGATCTCCTTGCGCGACATCTCGACGCATCCCTTGGCGTTGAGCGCCTTGACCCGGCCGCCGGCGGCGGCCGCCTCGGCGAAGACCTTGAAGCCCGAGCCGGCGACGATGTCGGTCACGTCGCGGAGCTCGAGCCCGAAGCGGATGTCGGGCTTGTCCAGGCCGTAGCGGTCGAGCGCCTCGGCGTAGGTGAGCCGCGGGAAGGGGAGCGGCAGCTCGACCCCGCGCACCTCGCGGAAGACGGCGGCCATCATGCCCTCGGCGACCGCCATCACGTCCTCCTCGCCCACGAAGGACATCTCGACGTCGATCTGGGTGAACTCGGGCTGGCGGTCGGCGCGCAGGTCCTCGTCGCGGAAGCAGCGCACGATCTGGTAGTAGCGGTCGAAGCCGGCGATCATGAAGAGCTGCTTGAAGAGCTGCGGCGATTGCGGCAGGGCGTAAAAGAGGCCCGGGTTGACGCGGCTGGGGACGAGGTAGTCGCGCGCGCCCTCGGGCGTGCTGCGGGTGAGAAAGGGGGTCTCGAGGTCGAGAAACCCCCGCCCGTTCAGGTAGCTGCGCACGGCCGCGGCCGCGCGGTGGCGCAGGATGAGGTTTCTCTGCAGCCGCGGCCGCCGGAGGTCGATGTGGCGGTGCCGCAGGCGGACGGCCTCGGCCGTCTCGGTTTCGTCCTCGACCGGGAAGGGCGGGGTCTGCGCGGTGTTGAGGATGCGCAGCTCGCTCGCCATGACCTCGATCGCCCCGGTCGGCAGCGCGGGGTTTTCCATCCCCGCGGGACGCCGCTCCACGCGGCCGCGCACGCCGAGCACGTACTCGCTGCGCACGGCCTCGGCCTTGGCGTGGGCCGCGGGGGCGACCTCGGGGTTGAAGACGACCTGGGTGATCCCCTCGCGGTCGCGCAGATCGACGAAGATCACCCCGCCGTGGTCCCGGCGGCGGAGCACCCAGCCCGCAAGCACCACCTCGCGGCCGGCATCCGCCGCCCCGAGCTCCCCGCAGGTGTGGGTGCGCCGCATCGAACAAAGTGGGTCGATCACCTTCCGGCTCCTTCCCGGTCGGCGGGCGCTCACTCGCAGAGCATCGCCGCCACCTTCTCGACAAGCCCCTCGAGGGGGATCTCGCGCTGCCGCTTGGTCCGCATGTCGCGCAGCGACGCGCTGCCGCGGGCGAGCTCGTCCTCGCCGACCATGAGCACCCAGGCCGCCCCCTCGCGGTCGGCGGCCTTGAGCTGGCTCTTCAGGCTTTTTTCCCCGAACTCCATGGCCACCCGGACCCCCCGCTCCCCCAGCCCGCAGTACCAGGCGAACGCCGCCCGGCGCGCGGGCTCCCCGAGGGCGGCAAGGAAGAGATCGGGCTTCGGCCTGAGGTCCGGCGCCTTCAGGCCCGCGAGCTCGGCGAGCCGATCGAAGCCGATCGCAAAACCGGTGGCGGGGAGATCCGGCCCGCCCAGCTCGGCGATCAGCCGGTCGTAGCGGCCGCCGCCCGCGACCGCGCTCTGGGCCCCCAGCGCGCCGGTCTGGATTTCGAAGGTCGCGCGCGTGTAATAGTCGAGCCCGCGAACCAGCCGCGGGTCGACGACGTAGGCGACGCCGAGGGACTCGAGCGCGTCCCGCAGCAGATCGAAGTCCCGGCGGCAGTCGCCGCAGAGGTGCTCCAGAATCGAGGGCGCGCCCGCGAGCGCCTCGCGGCACTCGGGCACCTTGCAGTCGAGCACGCGCAGCGGGTTGCGCACGCGCCGGCGGCTGCAGTCCTCGCAGAGCCGGTCGCTGACCGCGGCGAGCATTTCCTGGAGGGCGAGCCGGAAGGAGGGCCGGCAGGCGGCGCAGCCAAGCGAGTTCACGTGGGCGGAGACGTCTTCGACCGCCAGCCGCCGCAGCAGGCTCGTCAGGAGGAAGACGAGCTCGGCGTCGGCGAGCGGGGAGGCGACCCCGAGGATCTCGGCGTCGATCTGGGTGAACTGCCGGTAGCGCCCCTTCTGGGGCCGCTCGCGCCGGAACATCGGCCCGATCGTGTAGAGGCGCTTGGCCGGGTCCGGGGCGTAAAGCTTGTGCTGGATGTAGGCGCGCACGATCGAGGCGGTCGCCTCCGGCCGCATCGTCACCGCCTCGCCGCCGCGGTCGGCGAAGGTGTACATCTCCTTTTCGACGATGTCGGTCTCCTCGCCGATGCTGCGCCGGAAGAGCTCGGTCTTCTCGAGGATCGGGATGCGGATCTCGCGGAACCCGAAGCGCTCGAGGAGCTCGCGCGCCTCGCGCTCGATCTTCTGCCAGAGCTCGACCTCGCCGGGCAGAATGTCCCTGAAGCCGCGGATGAGCTGGATCATGCCCTGCCTGCCCCCTCCCCGTGCCCTTGCCGGGGAAAACCGGTTCATTTAGCGCGAGACGCCCGATCCCGTCAACACCCCGGTCGGCCGCGGCCGGCTCGGGGCGGGCGGCGGTTGCGGGGCCGGGCGGCATCCGGTAGGATCCCCGGCCGAAAGGAGCCCGCCAGGATGAACCTCCCCGGACCCCGCAACGCCTTGACCGACGTCGGAGGGATCCTCGTCGGCCACCACACCGACCCCGAGGCCGCAAGCGGGGTCACCGCGGTTCTCTGCCCCGCGGGGGCGACGGCCGCCGTGGACGTGCGCGGGGCGGCCCCCGGGACGCGCGAAACCGACCTGCTCGCCCCCGAAAACCTGGTGCCGGCCGTCCAGGCGGTCCTGCTCTGCGGCGGCTCGGTCTACGGGCTCGCCGCGGCCGACGGGGCCGTGCGCTTTCTCGCCGCCCGCGGCCTGGGCTTTCCCCTGGGCGAGGGCCGGGTCGCGCCGATCGTGCCCGCGGCCGTCCTCTTCGATCTCGGCCGCGGCCGCTCCTTCGTCCCGCCCGTCAGCCCGGAGTGGGGCGAGTCCGCCTGCGCGCGGGCCGAGAGCGGGGCGGTCGAGGAGGGCTCGGTCGGCGCCGGGACCGGGGCCGTCGCGGGCGGGATCAAGGGCGGGGTCGGCACGGCGAGCCTCGTCCTCGAATCGGGGATCACCGTCGCGGCGCTCGTGGCCGTGAACGCGGGCGGCTCGGTGATCGACCCGGCGACGGGCAGGCCCTGGGAGATCGCCTCCGAGATCGCCGGCGAGTTCGGCGGGCAGGCGAGCCGCGCGGTCGTTCTCCCGCCGCCGCCCGCGCCCGCCGCCGGGCGGAACACGACGATCGGGGTGGTCGCCACCGACGCCCTCCTCTCCAAGGCCCAGGCCCTCAAGGTCGCGCAGATGGCGCACGACGGGCTCGCCCGCGCCGTGCGGCCCGCCCACACCCTCTTCGACGGGGACACCCTCTTCTGCCTCGCCACGGGTTTGAAACCGCTGCCCGCGGAAACGGGGGTCTTCCCCGTCGCCGCCGCCGGCGCGCTGAGCGCGATCGGGCACGCGGCGGCCCTGTGCACGGCGCGGGCGATCGTGCGCGCCGTCCTCGCCGCCCGCCCGCTAGCCGGCATCCCCGCCTTCCGCGACCTCCCCGACCGGGAAACCCCGCCGCCCCCCTGAGCCGCCGCCCCCCTCTGGACACGGGGAAGGAAATGGGCTTAAAGAGAACCGAACCCGGCTTGCGCCCCCCGCCGGGCCGAGTCGCCGCGCCCGGCCCGGGGGGCGCCGGCCCCACGCGAAGGAGGTTGTATGAAACGTCTGGTTGCGATCGCTTGCGTTCTGGTTCTCGTTTCGGCCTTTTCCGCCCCCGCCGCGGAACCCCCCAAGCGGGGCGGCAGCCTGATCGTCTGCGTCGGCGACGAGCCGCCGGGCCTCGACCCCACGGCCTCGGCCTCGGCGGCGATCGACCGCGTCGTCTACTCGAACCTCTTCGAAGGGCTGGTCAAAGTCGACCGCCACGGAAAGCTCGTCCCCGGTCTCGCCCTCGGCTGGGAGGTCTCCCCCGACGCGAAAACCTACACCTTCCGCCTGCGCCAGGGGGTCCGCTTCCACAACGGCGAGCCCTTCAACGCCCAGGTCGCCCGCTGGAACCTCGAGCGCGGGGCGGCCGAGGGCACGAAAAACGCGCACCCCGAGTTCTTCCGCCAGATCGCGACGATCGAAACCCCCGACGACTTCACCCTGCGGCTCACCCTCAAGGAGGTGAACGCGCTCTTTCTCTTCCAGATGGCCGAGGGCGACTCGGTCATGCTCCCGATGAAGGGCTGGGAGGACACGGCGTCCCGGCCGATCGGGACCGGGCCCTTCCGCTTCATCGAGTGGCGCCGCGGCGACAGCGTGGTCCTCGAGCGCAACCCCAACTACTGGAACCCGGCCCTGCCCTACCTCGACCGGCTGACCTACCGCTTCATCAAGGACCCGAGCGCCCAGGTCGCCGCGCTCAAGGCCGGCGACGTGGACGTCCTGGGCTGGATCCTCGCCCCGGAGATCGCCCGCGGCATCGCGCGCGACAAGCGCTTCAAGGTGCTCTCGGGCTCCTCCACCTCCGAGGTGATCATGTCCACGAACAACAAGGCCAAGCCCTTCGACAACAAGCTCGTGCGGCAGGCGATGGCCCACGCGATCGACCGCAAGACGGTCAACGAGCTCGTGATGCTGGGCTACGGCACCCCGATCGGCTCCCACTGGCCGCCGATCACGCCCTACTACGTGGACCTGACCAAGAAGTTCCCCTACGACCCGAAGAAGGCCAAGGAGCTCCTCGCCCAGGCGGGCTACCCGAACGGCTTCGCGGCGCGCATCCAGCTGCCCGCGATCTACCCCTACGCCCAGAAGGCGGGTGAGGTGATCGCCGACATGCTGGGCCGGGTCGGGATCCGGCTCAAGATCGAGATCGTCGAGTGGGGCTTCTGGCTGGACCGCATTTTCAAGCAGAAGGACTTCGAGCTCTCCATGATCGGCCACGCCGAGGCCTGGGACATCGGGATCTACGCCAACCCCAACTACTACTTCCAGTACGACTCGGCCGAGTTCCGCGACGCCTACCAGAAGGCGCTGCGCGCGGAGACCGAGGCCGAGAAGGCGAAGTGGTTCGCCCGCTGCCAGGAGATCGTGGCCGAGGACGCGGTGAACGGCTTCCTCTTCGTCAGCCCCTCGCTGTCGGCGATGAAGGCCGAGGTGATGAACTGGTGGAAGGACTACCCGACGATCGCCCTTGACGCCACCGAGGTCTGGTGGAACAAGTAGGCGGACGGCCGCCCCAGCGCCGCCGCAACCCTGACCGGAGCTGAAGCCGCCGGGCGGGCCTGGATCCCGATGGGCCCGCCCGGCTTGTTTCCCATGCTGCGCTACGTCCTCATCAAGTTTGCGACCCTCGTCCTGCTCCTGATCCTCGTGTCGCTCACGGTGTTCGCGGTCCTCTTCGTCCTGCCCGGGGACCCGGCCCAGATCATCCTCGGCATCCACGCGACCCCCGAGTCGCTTGCGCGCCTGCGCGCCGAGCTCGGCCTCGACCGCCCCTTCTTCACGCAGTACGCGGACTGGGTCGGAAACCTCCTCCTCGGCCGAAGCGCCCTCTCGATCCACTACAAGATGCCCGTCTTCGAGCTCGTCGCGAGCCGGCTCGCCGTCACCGGGCCGCTCGCCCTGCTCGCCATGCTCTTCGCCGTCGCCTTCGCCATCCCGCTCGGGATCTACGCCGCGCGCCACCAGAACCGCCCCCAGGACCTCGCCGTCATGGCCTTCACCCAGGTCGGGCTCGCCACCCCCGAATTCTGGCTGGGGATCCTGCTCGTCCTGCTCTTCTCGGTCGAGTTGAACTGGTTTGCGGCCGGGGGCTTTCCGGGCTGGGTGGCCGACCCGCTGGGCTCGCTCAAGGCCCTTCTGCTCCCGGCCTTCGCCCTGGGGATCATCCGCGCCGCGATCCTCGCGCGGCTCACCCGCTCCTCGATGCTCGATGTCCTGCGCGAGGACTACATCCGCACGGCGCGCGCCAAGGGGCTGCGCGAGCGCACGGTGATCTACGTCCACGCCCTGCGCAACGCCCTCATCCCCGTCCTCACCATCCTCGGCTTGCAGCTCGGCCAGCTCCTCGCCGGGGCGATCATCATCGAAAACGTCTTCTTCCTCCCCGGCCTGGGGCGGCTCGTCTTCACCGCGATCGGGATGCGCGACCTGCCGGTCGTGCGCGACGTGGTGCTCCTCATGGCCGCGGCGGTCGTCTTCGTCAACTTCCTGGTCGACCTCGCCTACGCCGCGGTGGACCCGCGGATCGAACTGCACTGAAGAGAGCGGCGATGCGACGGTTTTTCCAAAACAAGAATTTCACCGCGGGCTTCGTCCTCTCGGCCGTCGTCGTCCTGGCCGCGGCCGCAAGCCTCCTCTGGACGCCCTACGACCCCAACCGCATGAGCGCCCTCGAGCGGCTCGAGGGGCCTTCGCTCCGCCACCCGCTGGGGACCGACCAATACGGCCGGGACACGCTCAGCCGCATTCTCGCCGGCGCGGTGAACTCGATCCTCGTCGGCCTCGTCACGGTCACAATCGGCCTCCTCCTCGGGGTCGCCCTCGGGCTGCTCGCCGCCTACGGCGGCAAGGCCGCCGACGAGGCGATCATGCGGCTTGCGGATCTCCTCTTCGGCTTCCCGGCGGTCCTCACCGCGATCCTCATCACCTCGATCCTCGGCCCCTCGATGGTGAACGCGATGCTGGCGATCGGGATCTTCTACATCCCGGTCTTCGCCCGCCTCACGCGGGCCGTCGCCCGGGTGGTGTGGGAAAAGGAGTTCATCGCCGCCGCGCGGGCGAGCGGGATCGGGGAACTCGCGATCGTGCGGCGGCATGTCCTGCCGAACATCCTCTCGCCGCTGTTGATCCAGGGGACGATCCAGTTCGCGGTCGCGATCCTCGCCGAGGCGGGCCTGAGCTACCTGGGGCTCGGCACCCAGCCCCCGCACGCCTCGTGGGGCCGCATGCTGAACGAGGCGCAGACCTTCCTCGACACGAGCCCCTGGATGGCGATCTTCCCGGGGCTGGCGATCGCCTGGGCCGTCCTCGGCTTCAACCTCCTCGGCGACGGCCTGCGCGACGTCCTCGACCCCAAGATGGCGCGCATCCGCTGAAACGAAAGGAGACCCCCCCCGATGGTCCCCCCGGATCTCGTCGACAAGGTGCTCGGGGCGCTCGACCCCGCGGACGTCGTGGACCTCGCCGCCGCGCTGGTGCGCATCAACTCGGTCTTCGACCCCGAGGCGGGAACGAGCGAACAGGAGGCGGCCGAGTTCGTCGCCCGCTGGGCCGAGCGGCAGGGCTTCGCCGTCGCCGTGGAGGAGGCCGCCCCGCGGCGGCCGAACGTGCTGGTGACCCTCGCCGGCTCCCCCGGCGGCGACCGGACCCTCATGTTCGAGGGCCACACCGACGTCGTGACCCCCGGCGACCCCGCCGCCTGGACCCACCCGCCGTTTTCGGCGGCCATCGTCGGCCGCCGCATGTTCGGCCGCGGCACCAACGACACCAAGGGCAACCTCGCCGCCATGCTCTGCGCCATGGCGGCGATCCGCCGCGCGGGGGTCCCCCTGCACGGCGACATCCTGGGGGGCGTCCTCTGCGACGAGGAAGGCGCCATGACCGGGGTGCAGGACTTCATCCGCCGCGGCCACGCCGACCGCGTGAGCGCGGCCGTGATCTGCGAGCCCCAGGACGGCCTCCTCTGCACGAGCCAGAAGGGGGCGGTGCGCGCGCGCTTCACCGTGACCGGCCGCATGTGCCACGGCGCCATGCCGCTTTCCGGCCTGAACCCGGCGCCCGCCGTGGCCGAGATCCTCCGCGGCCTCGAGGAGCTCGAGGAGGAAGCCTGCCGCACCCTCGGCCGCGACCCCGACCTCAACTGGCCGAGCTTCACCCCGACCGTGATCCAGGCCCCGCCGGAAGGCCCGGCGCAGCTGAACGTGGTGCCGGGCCGCGCGGTCGTGCTCGTGGACGTGCGCACGATCCCGCGCCAGTCCCACCCCGCGATCGTGGAGCGCCTCCGGCGGCTGGCCGAGGAGACGCGGCGGCGGGTCGGCCAGGCGACCCGCGAACGCGACCGCCGGCGCGGCGTCACCCGCGACCCGGAGCCCGGCGTCGCGGTCGAGATCCTCAGCGACCGGCCCTGCACGCAGACCGACCGGGGAGACCCGGTCGTCCGCGCCGCGGCCTGGGCGACCCGGGCGGTGACGGGCCGCGAGCCCGCCTACGGCGGGGTCCCGGGCGCGACCGACGGGACCTTCCTCGCGGCCTGGAAGGGGATCCCCATCGTCACTCTCGGCGCGGGCGACCGCGAGGTCCCCCACCAGGTCGACGAGTGGGTCGACCTCGACCAGCTCGTCGAGACGGCGCGGATCTACGCCCTGACCGCGCTCGCCTACCTCGGGAGCCCGCAGCCGTGAGCGACGCCGCGCTGCTGCGCATCGAGGCCCTGCGCGTCTCCTTCCGCACCCCGGAGGGGCCGGGCACGGCGGTGGACGGCGTCGACCTCGCGGTCGCCGCGGGCGAAACCCTGGGCGTCGTCGGCGAATCCGGCTGCGGCAAGAGCGTCACCGCGCTGGCCGTCCTGGGGCTGCTCGCCGTCCCGCCCGCGCGGATCGAGACCGGCACGATCCGCTTCGACGGCCGCGACCTCCTCCGCCTCGGCGAGGAGGAGCGCCGCCGCATCCGCGGCCGCGAGATCGCGATGATCTTCCAGGAACCGATGACCTCGCTCAACCCGGTCCTCCCGATCGGCCGCCAGGTGGCCGAACCCCTGCGCGTGCACCTGGGCCTCACCGAGGCCGAGGCGCGCGAGGCCGCCGCCGGCTGGCTCGAGAAGGTCAAGATCCCGGCCGCGCGGCGCAGGCTCGCGGACTACCCCCACCAGCTCTCGGGCGGCATGCGCCAGCGGGTGATGATCGCCATGGCCATGGTCTGCCGGCCGCGGCTGCTCATCGCCGACGAGCCCACGACCGCCCTCGACGTCACCATCCAGGCCCAGATCCTCTCGCTGATGCGCGACCTCAAGGAGGAGACGGGCACGGCCCTTTTGCTCATCACCCACAACCTGGGCGTGGTCGCGCAGATGGCCGCGCGGGTCCTCGTCATGTACGCGGGGCAGGTCGTGGAGGAGGCGCCGGTCGCGGCCCTTTTCGAGGAGCCCTTCCACCCCTACACCCAGGGGCTGCTGCGCTCGATCCCCGTGCTGGGCGGCCGGGCGGGCGGGGCGAAAACGAGGCTCGCGGAGATCCCGGGCCTCGTCCCCGCGATCACCGAGCGGATCGCGGGCTGCCGCTTCGCCGGCCGCTGCCCGCATGCCTTTGCCCTGTGCCGGGAGGACCCCCCGGCGCTCTTGGCGATCGGCCCCGGCCGGCGTGCGCGCTGCTGGCTGCACCTCCACCCCGAGCGGAGGCGGCACCATGGCTGAGACGCCGCTCGTGCGCGCCGTCGGCCTGACCAAGCGCTTCCCGATCGGCGGCGGCCTCTTCCGCCGGCCCCGGGCCTGGGTGCAGGCGGTGAACGGGGTCTCGTTTGCGATTTCCCGCGGGGAAAGCCTGGGGCTCGTCGGGGAGTCCGGCTGCGGCAAGTCGACGGTCGGCCGCATGCTCCTCGGGTTGATCCCGCCCACGGGGGGAAGAATCGAGTTCGACGGGATCGACATCGGCCGCCTGCCGCGCACGGAGTTCCGACGCCTCCGGCGGCGCATGCAGGTCATCTTCCAGGACCCCTACGCGAGCCTCGACCCGCGCATGACCGTCGAGGCCATCGTGACCGAGCCCCTCTTCGCCGACCGCCCGCCGCGCCGCGCCGAACGCCGCCGCCTCGCCGCGGAGCTCCTCGACCGCGTCGGCCTTCGCGCCTCCGACCTCGACCGCTACCCCCACGAGTTCTCCGGCGGCCAGCGGCAGCGGATCGGGATCGCCCGCGCGCTCTGCGTGCGGCCCGAGCTGATCGTGGCCGACGAGCCCGTGAGCGCGCTCGACGTCTCGATCCAGGCCCAGGTGATCAACCTCCTCGAGGACCTGCAGCGCGACTTCGGCCTCGCCTACCTCTTCATCTCCCACGATCTCGCCGTGGTCGAGCACCTCTGCCGCCGCGTGGCCGTGATGTACCTGGGGGCGATCGTCGAGACGGCGCCCGCGGCCGAGTTCAGCCGCCGGCCGCTCCACCCCTACACCGAGGCCCTGATCGCGGCCGTCCCCGTGCCCGACGTGCGCCGGCCCCGGCCGCCCTTCCGCATGGAGGGCGACGTCCCCAGCCCCATCGACCCGCCGCCGGGCTGCCCCTTTCACCCGCGCTGCCCCTACGCCTTCGACCCCTGCCCGCGCGAGACCCCGCCGCTCGTCGCGGCCGCGCCGGGCCGCGAGGTCGCCTGCTGGTTGAACGGCGGCCGGGGGCTTTCCGCCCCCGCATCCGCCCCGACATCCCCCGTGAAAGGAGAACGTTCCGCATGAGCCGACCCAAGGTCACCATTCACGACATCCAGAACGCGAAGGAACAACGACGCAAGCTCGTCATGGTCACGGCCTACGACTACCCCTTCGGCCTGATGGCCGACGAGGCCGAGGCCGACATCGTGCTCGTCGGGGACTCCCTCGGCATGGTGGTGATGGGGCTTTCCGGCACGGTCCCCGTCACCATGGAGCACATGATCCACCACATCCAGGCCGTGATGCGCGGCTGCAAGAGCCCGCTGGTCGTGGGGGACATGCCCTTCATGAGCTACAACACCTCGATCCGCGAGGCGATCCACAACGCGGGCCGGCTGATCAAGGAAGGCGGCTGCGACGTGGTCAAGCTCGAGGGCGGGGTGCATTTCGCGCCCACGGTGGAGGCGATCGTCAAGGCGGGCATCCCGGTGCAGGGGCACATCGGCTTGACCCCCCAGACGGCGAGCGCGCTCGGCGGCTTCAAGATGCAGGGGAAGGACGCCGCGGCGGCCAAGCAGATCGTGGACGACGCCAAAGCCCTGGAAGACGCCGGCGCCTTCTCGATCATCCTGGAGGCGGTCCCCGCGCCGCTCGGCAAGCTGATCGCGGAAACCGTGCGCGTGCCCGTGATCGGCATCGGCGCCGGGCCGGACGTCGACGGCCAGGTGCTGGTCACCCACGACATGATCGGCCTCTTCGACCGCTTCGTGCCCAAGTTCGTGAAGCAGTACACGAAGATCCGGCCGATCATCCTCGAGGCCCTGCGGGCCTACCGGCAGGAGGTGCTCGCGGGCGCCTTCCCCGGCCCGGAGCACAGCTTCAAGATGCCCGAGGCGGCGCTCGCGGAACTGAAGCGCCTGCTCGCGCAGGGCTGAACGAGGCGCAATCCCGCAGGGGGGGCGGAAGGCCCCCCTCAGATGCGGTGGAGGGCGAGCGGCTCCGGGAGGCGCCGGTTCGCCTCCGCCAGGCTCTCGGGGCTTCCGATGACGGCGACCGAGGCCCCGGCCAGGCCTTCCGGCAGCCAGCGCTCGGATGCGGCCGTGACCGCCCGGAGGTCCACGGCGAGCAGGCGCCGCTTGAATTCCCGGCGCAGCTCGTCGGAGAGCCCGATGAGGCGGCGGGCGAAGGCCTTGCGCGCGGCGGGCCCGGGGGGGTCGGGCTTGTCGATGTCCGCGCAGACCTGGAGCACGGCCTCGTGGATGTCGCCCTCCCCGATCTCCCCCGAGCGCAGGAAGGCGGGCGCTTGCTCGAAGACCGCGAGGGTCTCGACGATGTGGGGGTCGCGGTAGGAGGCGAGGCTGAAGACGCCCTCCTCGGGGTTGTAGACGGCGAAGCCGCCGTAGGCCCCGCCCTTTTCGCGGATCTCGCGGTGCAGGAAGAGCGAGCGCAGCATGCGGGCGATCACGGCCAGGGCGGGGGCGTCCTCGTGGGCGAGCCGCACCACGGGAAGGGCGGCGGCGACGAAGTTCACGGCCGTCGCCGTGCTCCAGCCTTCGCGGACGCGCGGGCCGCGGCTCTCGGGCCCCTCGAGCCGGAAACGGCGCCCCCCTTCCCCCGGGAGCGCGGGGAGGAGCGCCCCGGCCCGGCCCGCGGCATCGCGCACGGCCCCCTCCTCGCCGATCAGGGCGAGCTCCAGGTTGGGCCGGCGGAGCACGGCCTCGCCCACGCGGCCGAGGTCGGCCGCAAGAGCGTCGAGGGCTCCGTCGGTGAGGTCCTCGGTCAGCCGCTTCACGGCGAGCAGCTGGTGGATGCCGCCCCAGAGCTCGCCCAGGGCGCGGGTGGGCGAAAAACGGCGCTCGGCGAGCGACATCGCCAGCCGGTGCCCCTGGGGCACGACCCCGGATTCGAGCGCCGCGCGGTACTCGAGCAGGAGGTTGCGCAGCCGCGTGCGGTCGGAGAAGTCGTACTCGGCGAGGAGCTCGGCGAGAAGCTCGAAGAGCGCCGGGAGGTTCCGCTCGAGGGCCTTCGCCGTGAGATTCGCCAGCGCCAGCCCCTGCCCCGCCCCGTCGAAACCGCTGTGCGGGCTGGCCGCCAGCCCGACGCCCCCGGTCACGGCCTCGATCCAGCGCGCCATGGCGGCGTAGTCGCGCCGCCGCGTCCCGATCCGCGTGAAGCCGTGGCAGAAGAAGGGGACCAGGGGGCGGAGTTCCTCGGCGACCCCCCCGCAGCCGGCGGCGGCGGCGAGGTAGAAGATGCCCGCGGTGGGCTGGGTGTAGCAGGTGAGCGCCAGGCGGCCGTCCCCGCCGCTCGGGGAGACGGCGGCGACGTCGGTCGGGATGTCGGCGCGCTCGAGGGTCGGCAGGCACGAGAGGTCCTCGCGCGCCTCCTGGAGCCGCCTGAGCGCCTCGGCCTGCTCGCGCAGCCGCCGCTCCTCCTCGGCGGTGAGGCCGCGGCGGATCGCCTGGAGCGCCTCCCGCTCGCGCGCCTCCTCGCGGGCGGCGAGCTCCGGGTCCGGGTGCAGGGCAAAGCGCAGGCGGTGGGGGTTTTCGAGAAACCAGCGCTCGATCCGCTCCTCGAAAAAGCGCCCGCCCGCCATGCCGCGCCGGATGGCGGCGAGGTCCTCGTCGAAGCGCAGCACGCGCAGGGGGTCCCCGCCGTGGATCCAGGTGCCGGCGATCTCGAGCAGCAGCTTCAGCCCGTACGGGTAGGGGGTGTTCGTCACCTCGCGGCGGTGGAACTCCAGCTGGTGGATCGCCGCCTCGATGCGCTCGGGTTCGATCCCCTCCGCGGCGAGCTTTCCCAGGGTGTCGAGGACGATCCCCGCGACGGCCTCCTCGTCGCCGGCGCGCACTTCCTTGAGCCCCGCGGCAAAGCGCGTGTCGCGCGGCTCGGGGTCGAAGCCGCTGCCGTCGGAGAGGGCCGAGCCCAGCCCGGAGTCGATCAGCGCCTTGCGCAACGGCGAGGCGGCGGTCCCGAGCAGCACCTGCTCGAGGAGGACCAGGGCGAGCACCTCGGCCGTGTCGCGGATGTCGCTGGTGAGCCAGGCGAGGCAGGCCTGGTGCTTTTTCGCGGGGTCCTCCCCGGGCGGGATGGGGTAGGCGGCCTCGGCCGTGCGCGGCGCCGCCCACCGCGGCTGGGGGAGGACCTCGGGGGCCGGGGCGCCGGCGCCGAAGCGCGCGAGCACCCGCTCGTTGACGAAGGCGAGGTGCGCCTCCAGCGGAAAGTCGCCGTAGCTGTAAAAGTAGGCGTTTCCCGGCTGGTAGTGCCGGCGGTGGAACTCCCGCAGCGCCTCCCAGGTGAGCCGCGGGATCTCCGCCGGGTCGCCGCCCGAGTTGTGGGCGTAGGTCGTGTCCGGGGAGAGGGCCCGGTGGAGCGCGCGGACCATGACCTGGTCGGGCGCGGACATCGCCCCCTTCATCTCGTTGTAGACGACCCCGCGGAAGACGAGCCGCTCGCCCCCCGCCGGATCGGGTTCGAACTCCAGGCGGTGCCCCTCCTGCCGGAAGCTCAGCTCCTCAAGGCGCGGGAAGAAGGCGGCGTCGAGGTAGACCGAGAGCAGGTTGACGAAGTCCTTGGGGTTCTGGGTGGCGAAGGGGTAGGCGGTCCAGTCGGAACTCGTGAAGGCGTTCATGAAGGTGCTCAAGCTGCGCTTGAGCATCGCGAAGAAGGGGTCGCGGACGGGGTAGCGCTCCGAGCCGCACAGGACGACGTGCTCGAGGATGTGGGCGACCCCCGTCGAGTCGCCGGGGACGGTGCGGAAGGTCACGCCGAAGGCGTTTTCCGGGTCGGCCCGGCGGACGTGGACCCAGCGGGCGCCGCTTGCGCCGTGGCGCAGCTCGTGGAACACCGCCCGCACCCAGGGCAGCGCCTCGACGCGCAGGACCTCCCAGCCCTCCACCGTGGCGCCGGGCGAAAACGGCTTCTCGGGACCCTCGACGATCGCGGCCATGCGCCCCCTTTCCCGCGCGGCGGAATGCGGCCCGCCGCTGCCTCAGGCCGCGACGTAGAGGCCGCGCCCCTGCCGCTTGATCTTGCCCAGCTTGTGCAGCCGGAAGATGATGTTGCGGATCTTCTTGTCGACGTAGCCCGTCTTCGCCTGGATGTCGGCGAAGCTCATGCCGTTGCGGGAGCGGCGGATCGCCTCGAAGACCTGGTCGGTGGCCGAGCCCGCCGCCCGGCGGGCCGCGGCGCGCTGGCGGATCTCCGCGCCGGAGGCGGCCTGGGCGAGAAGCGCCTCCAGCCGGTCGATGCGGCCGAGGATCTTCTCCACGTCCCTCTTGGTAGGAATCTGATAGGCCTGCATGAAGAACTTGACCATGGCGTCGAAGCTGACCGATTTTCCTTTTCTGCGGACCATGGGGTCCCTCCTTTTGCTCAGTGCGGGGCCTGCGCCGCAAGGCGCCAATGAGGAAACCTAAACAGCCGGACTAGAAAAGTCAAGCAATCCACCGCGCCACCGGCCTTTCGCCCCCCGGCGTTTGCGCCGGCCGGCGCTTTGGGCTACGAAACGGGAAACCACCCCCCCCGCGAAGGATGCGCCATGGGCTCGCCGCGCTCGCTTCTCGAGGCGCGCGGCCTTAGGCCGCGCAAGCGCCTCGGCCAGCACTTCCTCGCCGACCCCTCGGTCCCGGCCGCGATCCTCGCCCGCGCCGGGCCCGGCCCGGGGGAGACCGTGCTCGAGATCGGCCCCGGGCTGGGGGCCCTCACGATCCCGCTCTCGCGGGCCTGCGCGCGGGTGCTCGCGGTGGAAAAGGACCGGGAGCTTTTCCGGCTGCTCGGGGAGCGGCTCGCCGCCGAGGGGATCGGCAACGTCGAGCCGATCGCGGGGGACATCCTCACGCTCGATCTCGCCGGGCTTTCCCGGCGGGCGGGGGGGCGGCTCGCCGTCTTCGGGAACCTCCCCTACAACATTTCCTCGCAGGTCGTGGTCCGCCTGATCGCCGGGCGCGCGCACGTGAGCCGCGCCGTGCTGATGTTCCAGCGGGAACTCGCCGAGCGCCTGCGCGCGGCCCCGGGCGGCCGGCAGTGGGGAAGGCTCTCCGTCCTGCTCGCCCTGACCGCCGAGGTGCGCCCGCTGCTGCGCGTGGGGCCGGGGGCGTTCCACCCCCGGCCGCGGGTCGACTCCGAGGTCGTCGAGATCCGCTTCGCGGAACAGGCGGCCTTCCCGCCCGAAGCGGAGGCCCCCCTTTTCCGCCTGGTCGCCGCCGCCTTCGGCCAGCGCCGCAAGACCCTGCGCAACGCCCTGCGCGCGGGTCTCCCGGGGCTTGCGCCCCGGCGGCTGGAAGAGGCGCTCGCGGCCCTGGGCATCGACCCCCGCCGCCGCGCCGAGACCCTCGCCCCCGCGGACTTCGTCCGGCTCGCCGCCCGCCTGGGCGCCTGAGGCCGCGCCGGGCCCTACGGCATCAGGCGAGCGATCGAGACCGCCCGGTCGCCCAGCATGTGGACGTAGCTTCCCAGCTCGTTGTCGTACCAGCCGTAGATCACGGCTTGGGTGACCGGCAGGCGCACCACGGGGCTGGGCAGCGCGGCGATCGCCTGGGCCGGGAACCCGGGCACCTTGGCGAGGTCGAGGCAGGCCTCGGCCGTGCGCGTGTGCGTCTCGCTGCCCTCGATGATCGCCGCCGCGCGCGGCAGGCCGATGATGTCGCTGGAGACGTTCTGCTCCTCGCTGTAGCGGAGGTAGCCCTCCGGGCTTTCCTCCGCGGCGCGCCGGAAGACCGCGTTCACCGCCGCGCGGTCGATCCGCGCCCCGCCGGGCTCCTCCTGGAAGTTGACGACGAGCAGGATGAGCGAGCCCGTGGTGGTCGGGATGCGCACCGACTCGGCGATGAAGGGGATCTCCTTCATCTGGGGGATCACCAGGCGCAGGGCGTTCGCCGCCCCGGTCGTGGTGAGGATGATGTTGTTCAGGACGCTGCGGTTCTTGCGCAAGTCCCCCTTGCCCGCCTCCGGCACGCGGTCGAGCACGGGCTGGGAGCTCGTCGCCGCGTGCACCGTGGCCATGGAGGCCGAGAGGATGCGCCCGGCGCCGAAGGCGTCGATCAGCGGCTTCATCATGTGCGCCAGGCACGTCGTCGTGCAGGAGGCGGCCGAGACGATGCGGTGGCGCCGCGGGTCGTAGTCGTTGCCGTTCACCCCCATCACGGTGGTGATCGCATCGGGCGGGAAGGGGGCGCTCTTGTCCTTGGCCTTGAAGGGCGCGGAGACGACCACCTTCTCGGCCCCGGCGGCGAGATGGCCGCGCACGGAGCCCTTGGGGTCGGCCTCGTCGGCCGCCGGGTCGAGGAACTTGCCGGTCGTCTCCACGACGAGCCGCACGCCGAGCCGCCCCCAGCCGATCTCCGCGGGGTTGCGCTTCTCGCGCAGAACGCGGACCTTGACCCCGTCGATCCGCAGCGTGCCCGCGGCCTCGTCGAGATCGGAAATCACGGGGTTCGCCCGGTGCCCGTGGAGAAAGGCGTGCAGCCGGCCGTAGGTCGAATCGCGCTCGATGTAGTGGGCGATGTCCGCGAGCGACCGCCCCGCCGGCCGACCCAGGTTGACCACGATCTCGGGGAAGGCCCGCCGCGCGACCTGGTCCCAGAGGGTGAGCTTGCCGATGCGTCCCAGCCCGTTGATGCCGAGCGGAAAGGAAAAGGTGTCCGATGGCGTCATGTCAGGCCTCCTTGGCTTCCAGGAATCCCCGGTAGACCGACCCCTCCTGGCCGTCGATGCTCAGGGGGTCCCCGGAGCCGAGGACGGCCGAGGGAAACCGGCAGCGTTTTTCCTTCTCGTCGCAGACCAGCCCCTCGCAGCCGACGACGCAGGTCTTGCCGAGCCGGTGGGCGACGATCGCGGCGTGCGAGGTCAGGCCGCCGCGGGCCGTGAGCAGGCCGTCGGCCGCGTGGATCTCGCGGATGTCGTCGGGGACGGTGTCGGTCCGGGCGAGGATGAGCTTCGTGGCCGGCTCGCGGGCCCGCCAGAACTCGATCTCCTCGAGGCTGAAGACGAGCCGCCCGCTCAGCGCCCCGCCGCTCACCCCGATCCCGTGCCCCAGCAGGAGCTCCTGGGGCGGCGCCGCGAAGGCGAACCGGAGCACCCGCGGGCTTTCGCGGATCGCCATATCGCGCGTCTGCAGCATGTAGAGGTCCTCGGCCGCGGGGCCCTCGAAGGTGAACTCGATCTCCTGGGGGCTCCAGCCCTGCTCCTCGATCAGGACCTGGGCCCAGCGCCGGAGCTCGCGGTAGATCGCCGGGAAGTGGGTCTCGAGCGTGATGTCGGTGTCGCGCATCTCGATCTCCTGCTGGAAGATCGAGACCGGCATCGTCCGCACCAGCCCCGAGACCACGTCCTCGCCCTGGTTCGCGGTGGTGAAATCGCCCCAGAGCTTGAGCACGTCCCCCGACCAGCGCGGGTTGTGGGTGAAGATGACCCCGGTGCCCGACTCCGGGGAGCGGTTGCCGAAAACCATCGCCTGCACGGCGATCGCGGTGCCCCAGTCGTCGGAAATCCCCATGATGCGGCGGTAGGTGCGCGCCTTCGGCGACTCCCAGGAATCGAGGACCCGGCGCACGGCGAGCAGCAGCTGCGCGAGCGGGTCGTCGATCACGGCGATGCCGGCGTCCTCGATCAGGCGGCGGTAGGCGAGCGCCACCTCGCGCATCTGCTCCCCGGAAAAGAGCCGCTTGAGCGGAACGCCCCAGCGCTTCTTGGACTCGTCGATCAGGGCGTCGAAGGCGTCGCGCTCGAGGTCGTGCGCCATGCCGTAGCTCTGCAGAAAGCGGCGGTAGCAGTCCCAGGCGAACCAGGGGTTCCCGGTCCGCTCGGCGAGTCCGCGCGTGACGGCCTCGTTGTTGCCCACGTTGAGCAGCGTGTCCATCATGCCGGGCTGGGAGATCGAGGCGCCGCTGCGCACCGAGAGCAACAGCGGGCGGCGCGGGTCGCCGAAGCGCAGGCCCGTCTTCTCCTCGAGCCGCCGCAGGTGGGCGAGCACCTGGTCGTGGAAATTTTGCCGCGCGGGTTCGTAGCCTTCGATCACCTCGCGGCAACGGAAGACCTCGGTCGTGATGATGAACCCGGGGGGGACCCGGAAGCCGAGGCGGTGGAGGCGCACGAGGTTGAAGCCCTTGGTGCCGAGGTGGATCACGCCGGCGACGGACTCGGGCGGGTCGTCGATGGCCACCACCCCGTGCCGCGGGTCGTAGAGCAAAAGCTGGTGCATGCGGTCCCGCGGCAGCCGCTCGGACTGGCGGTAGAGGGTCTGCAGGATGCGGCCCAGAAAGCGGTCGAGGGCCTGGAGCCCGGGCGTCTCGGCGATGCGGTCGCGGAAGAAGATCTCGGTGATGCGGTGCCGCAGCCGCTCGGGGTCCTCGAGCGGCTCGCGCGGCAGGTACTTGGGCAGCACCCGGTCGGCGACCTGGGGGAGGATGCGGTTGAGGTTGGCGCCGTGCAGGTTGTTGAAGTAGTCCTTGACGATGTTCTGCACGGCGAGCGAGAACCCCTTGAAGATGTCGAGGTACTGCGTGAGGGTGAAGCCCCTGACGGCGAGCGAGTCCGCGAGGAATTCGAGCTGGCGCTCGAACTCCACGGAGCGGATCCCGTCCAACCGCAGCGCCCGGTCGAAGAGGCGCAGCACCTCCAGGATCCTCCCGAAGGTGGCCTTGGTGATCAGCCCGAGGTCGATCTCGTCGACGAGGTCCTCGAATTCGGCCTGCACCCGGGCCTCGAGCCGCAGGGCGAGGCCCAGGCAGTCGAACTTCATCTCGTGGTAGCTGCCGTACATCGAGGGGATGTCGATCGTGATGTGCCGCTTCTGGTAGATGTCCTCGCGCACCGGGTAGCGCACCTCGGAGAGGACGATCTCTTGGAGCGCGCCGGCGGCGTCGAGGAGCCGCTCGAGCCGCCGGAAGCGGTCGGGTTCGGCCAGCGCCTCCTGCAAGGCCTCCAGGCCGGGGATCCCCTCGGCGCGCAGCGGCGCCAGGCAGGCCTCGAGGTCGACGATGTCGCGGTGGTATTTCTGGTGCAGCAGGCGGTAGAGCTCGACCGCGAGGGCGAAGCGGCCGCGGTCGAGCTCGGAGACGCCGGGGACGAACCCGAGGAGCGCCTCGATCTCCCCCGGGGCCCGCGCGAGAAGATCGTCGGGGATGCGCACGCCCTTTTTCGCCAGCCTCAGGACCAGGCGGTGCATGCCCTTGACGTAGGGCCCCTGGGAGTAGATCTGGCGGAAGATCGAGGGCGGGACGAAGGCGGCGAGCTCCTCCCGGTCGAGGTCCTTCCAGAAGCGGAAGACGGCCTCCACGAAGGCGATGATCCGGCTCGAGCTCTCCACGTGGCTCTGCTTGCGCAGGAAATGGACCAGCGGGTCGCGGCGCTGGGCGAGCTCGTCGATCCGCGTCGAGACGTCGCGCAGCCGTCCCTCGGCGCCGATGTCGTTGAAGAAGACCGGCAAGAGCCGCACGAGCTGCTTGACCAGGTGGTAGACGGGCTCGATCGGGCTGTTCAGGAGCGCCGTCACGTCCCGCGGGAAGAGGTCCACGTCGCGGATGAAGACCCCCTCGAGCGCAAGGTGGATCACGAGCGCCGAGAGCAGGCGGCTTGAGCGTTTGGGGTTCTTCTTGATCAGCTCGAGCCAGGTGCGGATGTTCTGCAGGTGGGCGCCGTTCGCCTGGATGCGCCATTCCTCGTCCACCCCCTGCACCGCGGGCGGCTGAAAGCCGAAATCGATCAGGGCGTCGATGAAGAAGTTGAGCAGATCGAGCTCCTCGGTGCGGTAGACGCCCAGGCCCAGGTTGAGCAGGCAGTCGAGGGCCGTCTCCGGGAAGGCCCCGGAGCGGGCCTTGAGGATCGAGATCGTCTTGCGCAGCAGCTGCTGGATGTTGCGGTAGTGGTCGTTGACGATGATCCAGGTCACGGCCTGGTTGATCTCGCGCAGGATCTCCTCGTGGAGCAGCGCAAGCCCCGCGAGGTTCATGATCTGGAAGAGGCAGATCAGCTCGAGGTGCCGGCCGCGGGAGGGGTGGGCCTCGGCCTCGCGCAGCCGCCGGGGGATGCGGCGGTAGGTTTCAACGAAATGGGCGAAGGCCGGCAGCTCGAGCAGCCGCCGCGTGGCCGCAGGGGAGTCCAGACCCGGGCCGCGGGCGATCTCCTCCAGCCGCTCCCGCCAGGCATGGATCCGGCCGTGGGAGACCTCCGCGAAGAGCGCCTCGGCGGCCTCGCTCCCGCCGAACTCGGCGGCCTCGCGGCGGAAGACCTCGGCCGGGTCGCTCTCGGCGAGCCAGGTGGCGTAGGTCCGCCGGAGGCAGCGCACCAGCAGCGCGTTGACCGGCCCCCAGTCCCGCTCCGCGTCCTCGGCCTGCGCGGCCAGCAGGGACGAAAGGCGCGGCAGCCCGTAGTAGCTGCGGACGAAGAGGTCGAAGCGCGGCTCGGGCAGCGCGAGGATCCGCTCGCAGAACGAAAAGAGCAGCCGCCGGAACGACGGCTCCCGGATGCCGGCCTCGCGCGCGAGCGTCTGGAGGTAGCGCAGGAGATCGTCCGCGGCCGCGGCCCGGACCTCGGCCGCCTTCGCCTCGGCCGCGGCCTGGAGAAAGACCTCCCCCAGCATCCCGGCCGCCTCCGGCCCCCGCGGGTGGGCGCGCAGCACGTGGACGTAGTCGAGGGCGTAGCGCCGCGCCTCGGCGAGCACGACCTTCCAGTTCCGGTAGGGGTGGGAGAGCTCGCAGAGAAAGCCGTTCACGGACTCGGCCAGCCCGTAGTAACGGCTCATCACCTCGCCGAGCACCCGGTAGCGGGGCTCGACGACCACCTCGACCCGGGATTCGGCGAGGTTGGCCTCGAGGGCCTGGGATTTGATGCGCGGCGCGGAGTCCATGGGGGCCCGACCCGGGCGGAGCGGGCGGCGCCCGGTCGCTGCGAAGGCGGCCGGGCGTCTGCCTCACTTCCGCCGAATGAAAAGTCTACCAGCCCGGAAGAGCGCTGGCAAGCCGCCTGGGGGGCTAGGGAAACACGCGGCCGGCCCCGCGCTTCCCGGCAGGGGGGGGGAAACGGGGGGGCCGGCCCGAAGGGGGGAAGGCCCGGGTCGGCGGGGGCAGGCCCCCTAGACCTCGAGCCAGGAATCCGAGTAGAGGGTCTTGCCGAGGATCACGTTCACCGTCTTGACGTAGTGCTGCATCTCCTTAGAGAGCGAGGCCAAGTCCGGGGTTTCGCCGTCCATCACGCGGTAGATCAGGTCCACGACGTCCGGCCGCTTGCCCTTGGCGATCGCGATCAGCTGGTCGTCCAGGGGGTCGGCGATCACCGAGTACATCCCGTATTTCTGCAGCATGACCATGTAGGTCTGGTTCAGAATGGGCCGCAGGTGGCCGGGGGGGCCGTTGGAGATGTTCGACAGCCCGCAGGTGCTCTTCGCCCCCGGGGCGATCTCGGGCAGCATGGCCTGGAAGTTCAGCAGGCTCACCGCCTGGGGCTGCTGGATGTTGACCGGGGTCACGATCCCGTCGACCCAGATCTTCTCGTTGGGGATCCCCGCCTCGTTGGCATGGTAGAGGAGATCGACGCAGAGCGCGGCCCGCTCGTTTTCGTCCCGCGGCAGCCCCTCGGGCCCCCACATGAGGGCGATGAAGTCGGCGCCGGAGTCGCGCGCGACGGGGATCATGCGCTGGTAGCGCTCGGGACGCGCCATGATCGAGTTGATCAGGGGCGGCTGGGGCGTCAGCTTGTAGACCTTGAGGGCGGCCTCGATCGCCTCGATGTTCGAGGTGTCCAGCGCGAGGGGAATCTCCGGCACGACCTCCTGCACCGTCTTCACCACCCAGGGCATCAACTCGTGCCCCTCCTTCTTCGCCGGCCCGAGGTTGATGTCGATGTAGTCCATGCCCTTGGACTGCTGGAGGAGGGCCTCCTCCCGGATCGGTTTGGGGTCGCGTTCCTTGAAGGCCCGGCCGATCTTCTTGGAGATGACGTTCAGGCTCTCACCGATCAGAATCATGGAATCCTCCCTCTTGCAGGAAGTCGGCGGGCGCCGGCGGCGGGGGCCGGCGTCCCCGTGTCAGCGCGCCTTGAGAAAGGCCGGGATGTGGGCGGCCTCCCGCGGCCCGACGGTCACCTTCCAGCCGGGCAGCTCCTCCTCCATGTCGCCCGCGATGGCCGCGGCGTAGCCGGGGATGATGATCTCGCGCGTTTTCGTCTTTTCCTCGATGCCGCTCTTTTTCACGAACTGGCCGACGTCGTCGCCCGAGAACTTGCCCGCGGCCCAGGCGGTCATAACCGAGAGGCCCTCGGAGTCCTTGATCAGGAGGTAGGAGGGAACCCGGCTCGCCTCGACTTCGCCCGAGACGATGAAATAGGTGAGCGCGAAGTTCGTCGTGACGAGGACGGGGGAGTTCTCGCTCGGCTGGTTGATCTCGTAGATCCCCTGGGTGACGGTCATCGGCCGCTGGGGGTCGGTGAAGATGTTCAGCCGCTCAAGGAGCAGCGGGAAGAGGCTTTCGCCGGCGAAGTCCGAAAGGACCACGATCCCGCCGTACTTGGCGATGAAGGTCGCGGCGAGCATCGTCTCGACGTCGAGGTTGGAGGCCATCTCGCAGGGGAAGACGATCGTGGGGAACCCCAGGGCGCGGTTTCCGTCCTTGAGCGCGGCGCGGCGGATGGCGACCATGTCCTCGTGCGCCTGCTTGAGCTCGCGGCTGCCGGGGTCGAGGACGAGGTCCTTCAGCCCCAGGCCCGTGAGCTTCTGGGTGAGCGGGGCGAGCTCCGCCGCCGAGGGGGCCTTGACGGCGAGCGGCAGGCCGCTTTCCTTGGCGAGCGCGCCCATCGCCTCCGCGTTCGCGGCGGTCGCGGCGTAGAGGAGCGGCCGCTTGAAGCCGGCCGCGGCCACGCCGGCCTTCATCACCGCCGGGTCCTCGGTCATGAGGATCACGTTGAACTCGGAGGTCTCGGCGATCGTCTTCGCCGTGCGCGCGAAGGCCTCGGCCCCGGCCCCCGTGTCCTGCACGGCGACGAGCTCGGGCCGCAGGGTGAGGCCCACCCGCTCGTATTGGAAGGCGTTCCAGGCCTTCAGCCGCCGCGCGAGCTCCTCGGGCTTCAGGTCCGCGGGGACCCGGGCCGCGAGCAGGGTCGGGTTGTAGAAGGTCTTCTCGTGCCGGTACTGCACGGTCTCGCCGCCCGTGGTCGCCTGGCGCACGCCCTTGCCGATCACGACCGGCCGGATCGGCGGGGCGGCGGCCTCGGAGAGCGCCGCCCGCGCCTCCTCGGAGACGTAGGGGCAGCTGTCCAGCTCCGCCTTGCCCGAGGCGAGGTTCATCGCGAACGCCAGACAGGTCGGGACACCGCACTCCTTGCAGTTGGTCTTGGGGAGCAGCTTGAAGATCTGGATTCCGGTGAGCGCCATGTCGTTCTCCTTCGCATCCCGCGGTGCGCGCGGCCGGGTCGCCGGCGGGCGGTCCGCTCCGCCGGCCCTCCCCGGCCGGGGCGCCGGGTCATCCGCCGATCAGCGGCTCCATGGACAGGGCCGGGTGGTTCTTCTCGCGGAGGAAGGGCAGGATCTCCTCCTCGGTCGTGCCGACGGTCTCGTCGGCGATCCGGTCGATGAGATCGGGGACCCCGATTTCCTGGCCCCGCTTGAGCAGCCGCTCGCGGAGCTCCTCCTTGAGCATCTTGGGCATCCAGACCAGCCGCTTGATGCCGCCGTCGCCGGCGATGAACTTGCGCTGGGTGATGTTGTACTTGGAGTGCCCGACGAAGCCCGGCGAGGACTGCCCGCCGCCCATGACCCCGGCGAGGGTGGTGAACTTCATGCCGCAGGGCGTGTCCCCGGTGTACTCGCGGTTCACGGTCATGATGCCGTTGCAGGAGGGGAGCATCGCCGCGATGCACTCGCAGCAGCCGCAGGTCGTCATCGGGCTGTGCACGAGCGAGTAGAAGTTGTAGTGCGAGACCGCCCCGCGGGAGGCCTTCTGGACGAACTCGTTGACCCCCTTCCACTGGCCGAGCTTGGGGTCGAGGCACTCGCCCTTGACGATCGGCTGGTTGGGCCCGGTCGGGTTGATCTCGTAGGAGGCCTTGCAGTCCATCCAGTTGTAGGCCCCGCAAAGCCCGGTCCGCTCGGGGCTCACGGTGCAGACGTGGCTCGGGGCGAAGGACTGGCAGAGGGTGCAGGAGTAGTAGATCTCGACGTCCTCGTCGGTCATCTTCTCCACGCGGTCGTCGCGCAGCTTGTACTCGGCCCGCGCCCGCTGGGTGAGCTTGTCGACGTCCTCCTGCTTCGTGAAGAGCGTCACCTGCACCTTGTCCACGATCTTGGTGAAGTCCTGGTGGAACTTGGCGTGGAGCACGACCCCCAGGTGCTTGAGGGAGAAGCCCTTCTGGACGGCCGCCTTGCTGACCCGGATCCAGGCGATGTCGCGCTGGCCGATGTGCATGACGCCCTGGATGTAGTTGACCAGGTGGTGGATCTGGCGCTCGAGGATCGGCTCGAAGTCGGTCTGGAACTCGCGGCCGGCGATCTGGACGTAGATCCCGAGCGGCATCGCGCCGCCCTCCTTCACCTCGTTGATGTCCGGCCCGACGAGGACCACCTTGCCGTCCTCGATCTCGTTCATCTCGGCCATCTTGACGAGCTCGGTGCACTGCGTCTTGCCGCCGCCCATCTGGCAGTAGAGGTCCTGGCCGCGCACGCGCTCGCCCTCGTAGGCCGGCCCGAAGGAAAGCGGGATGTCGATCTGGCTGACGGTCACCTTGAGGCCGCGCACCTCGATCGACTTCTGGACGATCTCGGCGTGGGGGACATTGGAGACGACGTGCTCGTAGGTGCAGATGCCCGTCGGCAGCACCTGGGGGATGTCCGTGTCGGCGATCGTCGGGAAGCCCCAGTTGATGGCCCCGGCCGCGGCCGCGGCCCAGTCCGTGCCGACCTCGCCCAGCGCGTTCACGAAGGCGAAGATGCGGTTCTTGTTGTAGAGGAGCATGCGGCGGTAGTCGCCCGGCTGGACGCCGCCGAAGGCCATCGCCGCGCGGTTGGCGAAGCCGAGGGCGAAGATCGCCGAGGAGATGTCGGGGCCGAAGGGCACGATGCGCGTGTTCCAGCCGATCTGGACGCCGGCCTGCAGGAGCTGCTGGGCGACCGTGGTGTGGTTGTGGTTGGCGGCGAGAAAGACGTAGAGGCCGCGGCGCTGGTATTCCTCTACGATCAGCTTGGCCGTCTCGGGGTCCGGGGCGGCCCCGACGATGGCGGCGAAGCCGGGGGCGGAGCCGTCGACGAACTCGACCCCGCGCTTGCGGAAGACCGTGTCGTCGGCCGCACCCAGCCAGATCTTGCCCGCCTCCTCGTCGATCTCCTCGGCGTGGAGGTAGAAATCGGGCTCGTTCAGGTAGCGCAGGGCCTCGCGGATCTCGAAGCAGAAGAGCGCGGCCATCCCGGCGTCCAGGAGCGGCCCGAGGTAGGGCAGGTGGTTCATGCCCTTGATGTGCGGCGGAAGCAGCTTGCGCGCCACCTCCAGGACCTGTTTCATGTCTTCGAGTTTCGCGACCTTGATGCCGAGCAGCGAGTAGATCACGGGGAGGTAGTAGGCGGTGTTCGGAAACCCCACCGGCGTGTCGGCGTTGAAGGTTTCGAGGGCCTTCTTGTACTCGCCCTCGACCTGGGAGACGATGTTGTAGGCGCCTTGGATCGCGGCAAATGCTACCAGCTTCGACATGAAGTGTTCCTCCTTCGTTGAGGATATGAACGATGTCGTTTCGTCCCGCGCGGATCCCCGCCCCGGCCGCGGCGGCCTACCGGTTGCGGCGGTGGATCCAGGTGAGGTTCTCGATCAGCCGCTCGACCACGGTCTGCGGCTCGACCGCCGGGGCCTTCGGGCCCCGGGCCGGGGGTTCGATCCGGGGTTTCGTTGGGGCCTCGGCCGGCCGCTCGCCCGCCTGCGCGGCGGCGCGCGCTTCGCGCTCTTTGGCCCGCTGCTGGCGGATGCGGTCGAGCTCGCCCTCGAGCTTGGCCTTGGCCTCCGCCTCGGCCTTCGCTTTGGCCTCGGCCTCCGCTTTCGCCTTGGCCTCCGCCTCGGCCTTCGCCCTGGCCTCGGCCTCGGCCTTCGCCTTGGCCTCGGCTTCCGCTTTGGCTTTGGCCTCGGCCTCGGCCTTCGCCCGGGCCTCCGCCTCCTCGCGGGCGCGCCGCGCGGCATCGTCCGCGGCGGGGGCGGCCGGCGCGGCCTGCGGCGCGGCGGCGGCGGGCGGCGCTGCGGGCGCCGCGGGCTTCGCCTCCGCGGCGGGGGCGGCCGCGGCCTTCGGCGGGGGCGGCGGGGCCTTCGCCTCGGCGGCCGGCTTCTTTTCCTTTTCCTCGGCGATCGCCAGGTTGGGCGCCGGGGCGAGCGCCGCGAAGTCCACGCTCACCGCGGGCAGGCGCTTTTCGATCGGGGCGACCTGGCGGGCGTCGCCGCCCTTCAGGATCAGCCCGATGTAGCTCTTGACCAGCCGCACCGACTCGGGGTGGCGCAGGATGAGGATGTCGGATCCGGCCATCAGGTAGGCCACGGCGGCCGTGGTCTCCATGAGGATCGCCCGGCGCTCGGGGTCCCCCAGGGTGGGGGCGTCTTCGGCCGCGAGCTTCGCCTCCTTGCTCTTCCAGACCTCGTTGCCGACGTTGTTCACGATCGGCAGCTGCAGCTTGTCGTCGCCCTGGGCGAGGGCGGCCATGCGGATGCGCTCCATGACGGAGTAGGTGTACTCCAGGCCGTAGCCCAGGCCGCCGGTCGTCGGGTCGATCAGCATCCGCTGCGGGGGGACGCCCAGGTTTTCGAGCAGGATGTTGATCTGCTTGGCGAGGTTCACGTCGATCGGCGAGGAGGCGATGACGAAGTGGCCGAAGCCCATGGCCGCGGCGCCGATGCCCTTGTGGTTCTTGTCCTCGACCGGGCCGAGCACCAGGTTCATCCCCTGGCACTCCTCGGCGATCTTCTTGAGGACCGCCTCGTCCTTCTCGACGTTGGCGCAGCCCCAGACGATCAGCGGCACCTCGACCGCGGCGCGCACCTTCTTGACCGTCCGGACGGCCTCCTCGGCGGGGGCGTTGCGGCCGTTGGGGTCGATGCTCTTGAGCTGGACCGCGATCAGCTCGGCGCCGTACTCCTCGACGCATTTGCGGGCCCAGGCCCCCGGGTCGGAGAGGACCCCCCGGAAGGGGGCCAAGGCGGCCGCCGGCCAGTCCTCCGGCTCCATGTCCCAGACCTCCATGGCCACGGCCGGGGCATGGGGCATGCGGCCTTCGAACTGGTAAAAGGGGTAACAGCTCTCGCCGCCGACGGTGACGGCCTTCGGGCCGTCCCCCAGCGCGATCTCCCTGATCCGCCCGCTGTAGGATTCCTTGTAAAATTGCCAGCCCAACGTTCCCTCCTTTTGCCTATGCACCGGTTCGCTTGACGGACCTCTCCCCTTCGTGGGTTCACCGGTCGATGGGAACCGCCCTCGGTGAAGTCAACTTTTCCGCTACAGGATCCCCGGAGGAAAAAAACGACCGCAAAATCGGTATGTAAGGCTACCCCTTTAAAGGAAGGGGAGTCCCGTTGTCAAGTCCGGAAGTGGAGCCCGTATCAGGGGCCCGCCGGGCCGCGCCGCGGCGCTCCGCCAGGCGGGCCTTCAATCGGGGAAAGCGCTCGATGTCCGTGTGCGGCAGAAAGAGCGCGGCGATGTAGTTGTCCATGTAGGAGGCGGTTTCGGACAATTCGAAGTTCGTCATGCGCCGCACGACCGCGACCACGTCGCGGCGGACGCGGTTGGTGAGCGAGGCCATCTTGGCCCCCAACAGCGACCCGTTGCCGAGGTAGGTGACGCGGTCGGGCTCGATCTCGGGGAGCAGCCCGATCGTCATCGCCTTCTCGAGATCGATGTAGCTGCCGAAGCCGCCGGCGAGGATGATCCGCTCGATGTCCTCGATGCGCAGCCCCACCTCGGTGAGCAGCGTCATGCAGCCGCTGTAGATCGCCCCCTTGGCGCGGATCAGGTTCTCGAGGTCGATCTCCGAGAGGGTGATGTCGCGGTCGATCTGGGTTTGCTCCCTCCAGGCGAGGACGTACTCGCGGCAGCCCTCGGCCTCGCGGATGCGCGGGGAGCGGAGCGCCGGGTCGAAGCGGCCGCGGCTGTCGATCACCCCGGTTTCGAAGAGGGCCGCGGCCGCGCTGATCAGCCCCGAGCCACAGATCCCCTTCGGCCGCACTCGGCCGATGGTGACGATCATCGGCTCGAGGGTGGCTGGGTCGATCGAGAACTCCTCGATCGCCCCGCGCGCGGCCCGCATGCCGAAGCGGATGCCGCCGCCCTCGAAGGCCGGCCCGGCCGAGCAGGCCGCGCAGACGAGCCAGTCGCGGTTGCCGATCACGATCTCGGCGTTGGTGCCGACGTCGAGAAAGAGGGTGAGCGCCTCGGAGCGGTAGAGCCCGGAGCCCATGACCCCGGCGACGATGTCGCCGCCCACGTAGCTCGAGACGCAGGGGTAGACGAGCGCGGTGACGTGCTCCCCCAGCTTGAGCCCCAGCTCGCGCGCCTTGAAGGGCGGGTAGATCGAGGCCGCGGGCACGTAGGGTGCGCGCCTGAGCGGCCGGGGGTCGACGCGCAGCAGGAGCTGGGTCATGGTCGTGTTGCCGGCGAGCGCGATCGTGGCGATGTCCTCGGGGTCGACCCCCGCGCGCCGCAGCAGCTTCTTCAACACGGCGTTCAGGGTGCCGACGACGACCTCCTGCATGCGCTCGAGCCCGCCGGGCTTCTCGGCGTAGACGATGCGCGTGATCACGTCCTCGCCGTAGCTGATCTGGGCGTTGAAGTCGGCGTGCTCGGCCAGCGTCCTGCCGTCGGCGAGGTCGATGAGCTCGCCGCACACCGTGGTCGTGCCGATGTCGATCGCCACCGCGTAGAGGCGGCGCGAGGTGTCGCCGGGCTGCACCTGGATCAGGCGCGTGCGCCCGTCCTCGCGCACGGGCCGGACCAGGGTCGCCGTGACGCGGAAGCCGGCCTCGCGCAGCACGGCGGGCAGCTTGCGGATCACGGGGAGGTCCACCTCGAGGCGGTGCTCGCCGTGCCGCTGCGTCAGGTGGCCGATCAGCCGGCTGAGATCCGGCCGGTTGTCCTGCGCCGTGGGCGGCGGGATCTCGAGGAAGATCTTCTCGACCGGCGCGAGGAAAAGGCCCTTTTCCTTCAGCTCCTCGAAATCGAAGCGCTGCATGCGCGCCGTGCGCCGCGGCGGAAGCCGCCGGGCGAGGACCCCGGCGTCGAGCGCCGACTCGACCGGGACGCGCACGCGGCAGTCGCCGGCGACGGCGGCCTGGCAGGCGAGCCGGAAGCCCCGGCCGACCTCCTCGGCGCTCAGGGAGGCGGAGCCCCCCCCCTCCACCGGGCCGGATTCGACGAGGACCCGGCACTTGCCGCAGAGCCCCTCGCCCCCGCAGGAGGCGTTGATGTGGACGCGGGCCTCGAGCGCGGCCTGCAGGATCGGGGTGCCCGGGGGGACCTCGACGCTGACCTCGTGCGGCAGAAACGTGACGCGGCAGCCCATGCGCCGGGGGATCCTCCTTTCTCGACGGGCCTGCGCTTCAGGGCGAGGCGGGCTCCTTGAAGTGGGCGCGCAGCGTGACCATGTCGCCCTCGATGGCGGTGGTGACCCGGCAGGGCAGGCTCTGGAAGAGCCGGATCATGCCCGTGTTGGAGGCCGCGGTGTAGGCGTAGAAGCCCGCGATCCCGTGTTCGCGCGCCGCGGCCTCGAGCTTCCGCAGGAGCAGGCGGCCCAGGCCCAGGCGCTGGTAAGGGCGGTGGATGGAGAAGGCGATCTCGGCGTAGTTGCTCGCGGGGTCGAGGAGGTACTCCCCCACCCCGACCACGCGGCCGAAGCCGAACTCGCCCACCACGGCGAGCATCGTCAGGTCCCTCACGTAATCGACCTGGGCGGCCTCCTCGGCCTCCTCGCGGTCGAAGCTGCGACGCTCGTGGAAAAAGCGGGCCACCACGTCCTCGGGGTCGAGGGCGTAGAAATGCTCCTGGATGCGCCGGGCGTCCACCGGCTTCGCCGGCCGGATGGTGATCGTCTCCCCGTGGAGCTCGACCGTCTCCTCGAGGTGCACGGGGTAGACGCCGTGGAGCGTCTCGTGGAGGGTGCGCTCCCCGCCGAGGAGGCCCAGTTTCTTCGCCTGGAAGAAGAGCTCGTCACGGAAATCGGGGTGCGCGATGCTGATCAGCCCCAGGGCCCGCTCCTGGAAGCTCTTGCCGAAGAGGTTCACCGCCCCGTACTCGGTGACCACGAGCTGGACGTCGCTGCGGGGGACCACGACCGCCGTGTCCCGCAGCAGCGGCACGATGCGGCTCTTCTTCCCCTGCCGGTCGGTCGAGGGCATCATCAGGATCGACTTGCCCCCCGGCGAGAGGCTCGCCCCGCGGATGAAATCGAGCACCCCGGTCACGCCGGAGAACTGGTTGTGGGGCAGCGCGTCGGCCGCGACCTGCCCGGTCAGGTCGACCGCCATGGCGACGCTCATCGCCACCATGCGGTGGTGGCGGGCGATCACGGCGGGGTCGTTCACGTAGTCGGAGGGGTGGAACTCGATCGCCGGGTTGTCGTCGAGGAACTCGTAGAAGGCCTCGCCGCCGATCGCGCTCGAGGCGACCATCTTGCCCTCGTTGAAGCCCTTCTTGCGGTTGGTGATCACCCCGCGCGCGAAGAGGTGCATCATGTCCGCGGTCAGGTACTGCGTGTGCACCCCGAGGTCGTTTTTGCCGGAGAGGGCGAGCAGCACCGCCTCGCTCGTCGCCCCGAGGCCGATGGCGATCGTGGAGCCGTCCTCGACGAGCCGCGAGGAGATGAGCCGGGCGATCCCGCGGGCGGCCTCGAGCGGGGGGGCCTCCCCCACGCTGAGCAGCGGCTCCTCGTGCTCGACGAAGAGGTCGACCTGGTTGACGTGGAGGAAGCTCCGGCCGAGCACCCGGGGCATGCGCGGGTTGACCTGGGCGATCACCAGGTCGGCCGACTCGGCCGCGGCGAGCGTGATGTCGACGGAGATGCCCAGGCTCATCCAGCCGAAGTCGTCGGGCGGGGAGACCTGGATCAGGGCCGTGTGCACGGGGAGAAGCCGGCTGCGGAAAAGCCGCGGCACGGCGGAGAGGTTGACCGGGGTGAGGAAGCGCTGGTTGCGCGCGATCGTCGCGCTCCGTGCCGAGCCCGCGTAGAAGGAGCGGATGTTGAGCGCCGTTCCGCCCGTCTTGTTGGCGATCAGCGTGAGCGGGGTCGTCTCCAGGTTGAAGAGCCGCACGATCTCGATGTCCTTCAGGGAGTCGGCGGCCTCGGCGAGGGCGCGAAGAAGATGCTGGGGCTCGCCGCAGGAGGAGCCGATGAAGACCCGGGTCCCGGGACGGATCCGGGCGATCGCCTCGGCGGCGCTGCAGCGGTTGGCGGCATAGCGGTCCGCCCAGTGGGAAAAGTCGGCCATGGGCATCCTCCGGAAGGACGGGGACCGTGCGGCGGCCCTGAACCCCCCATACAAGGAATCCGGGGCGTTTAGCAAGCGGAAGGGCGTTTATTTGCTTGACTCAAGCTTCGGATTTCACTAAAACGCCTGCGCGTTTCGGCATTGCATCCCACACGGTGGGCTCATCCCCCCGCCCGCGGAGCCGGTGAGGCGGCAATGAAACGGCTTCTGGGCCTTGCGGCCCTGATCGACCGGCTAAACGGCGCCGTCGGCAAGGCGGCCTCCTGGGTGACCTTCGGGCTCGTCCTGGTCGTCTTCGTGGACGTCGTCATGCGCTACGCCTTCAAGACGAGCTTCGTCCTCACCCAGGAGCTCGAGTGGCACACCTTCGCCTTCATTTTCCTCGTGGGCGCGGGTTACACGCTCCTAACCGACGGGCACGTGCGCGTGGACATCCTCTACCAGCGCTTCGGCCCCCGGGGGCGCGCCTGGACCAATCTCCTGGGGGTGGTGTTCTTCCTCATCCCGGGGTGCATCCTCGTCGTCGCCACCTCCTGGCACTTCATGCTGCGCGCCTTCCAAGTCGGCGAGGGCTCGCCGGACCCCGGCGGCATCCCCTACCGCTTCATCGTGAAAGGCTTCATCCCGCTCGGCTTCAGCCTCCTTCTGCTCCAGGGGGTCTCCCTCGGCATCCGCAGCCTGCTGGAGATCCTGGGCGTGCCCCGGCGGGGCGGCGAGGAGGGCTGACCATGGACTACTCGGCCGCCTGGATGTTCCTCGCCATGAGTGTCCTGCTCCTGGCCGGCTTTCCCGTCGCCTTCACCCTGCTCGGCACGGCCTTCCTCTTCGGCGTGACCCATTTCGGGTTCGGCTTCTTCAACCTCCTGCCGCTGCGCATCTGGGGGGTGATGACGAACATCACCCTGATGGCCGTCCCGCTCTTCGTCTTCATGGGGGTCATGCTCGAGCGCTCGGGGCTCGCCGAGGAGCTGCTCGACACCATGGCGCTCTGTCTGGGCCGGATCCGCGGCGGGCTGGCGATCTCGGTCGTGGTCGTGGGGGCCCTGCTGGGGGCGACGACCGGCATCGTCGGGGCGACCGTCGTCACCATGGGGCTCCTCTCGGTGCCGACCATGATCCGCCGCGGCTACAGCAAGGAGCTCGCCACCGGCACCGTCGCCGCCTCGGGGACCCTCGGCCAGATCATCCCGCCGAGCATCGTCCTCGTGCTGATCGGCGACATCATCGGCGTCCCCGTGGGCGACGTCTTCATCGGCGCCGTCTTCCCGGGCCTGCTCCTGGTCGTGATCTTCATCGCCTACATCGCCGCCGTGAGCCTCGTCCGGCCGCAGCTCGCCCCGCCCATCCCCAAGGAGGAGATTGCGGCCATCGGCGGCCGCGAGATCTTCCGCCGCGTGCTCCGGGCGCTCATCCCGCCGGTCGTGCTGATCCTCGCCGTCCTGGGCTCGATTTTCGCCGGGGTCGCCTCGCCCACCGAGGCCGCCGCCGTGGGCGCCGTGGGCGCGATCGTCCTCACCGCCCTCAACCGCCGCCTCAGCCGCAAGCTGCTCGAGGAGACGATGATCTCCACCCTGCGGCTCACCTGCATGGTCTTCATCATCCTGTGCGGGGCGGCCGCCGTGGGGCTCGTCTTCCGCGGCCTGGGCGGCGACACGCTGGTTAGGAGCATGCTGGGCGGCATCGCCGAGCAGTACTCGAAGGACGCCGTGCTCGCGATCGTGATGGGGCTCATCTTCTTCCTCGGTTTCTTTCTCGACTTCATCGAGATCGTCTTCATCTACGTCCCCGTGCTCGCGCCCATCCTGATCGAGTTCGGCTTCGACCCGCTCTGGTTCTGCGTGATCCTGGGGGTGAATCTGCAGACCTCGTTTCTCACGCCGCCCTTCGGCTTTTCGCTCTTTTACCTGAAAGCGGTCACCCCCCCCGAGGTGACCACCGGCCATATCTACCGCGGGATCGTGCCCTTCGTGGCCTGCCAGCTCGTGGGCCTGGTGATCGTCATCTTCTACCAGCCGCTTGCGACCTGGCTGCCGCGGGTGGTCTTCGGGCCCTGAGCGGCCGCGCCGCCCTCCGCAAGCGTGCGGCACGGCCGATCCACTCAACCCCTTCACGATGAGGAGGCAGCATGAAACGACGCGATTTCTTGAAAAAAGTCGGCCTCGGAACCGCGGCCGCGGTGGGTGCCTCCACGCTCGCCGCCCCGGCCGTGATCGCCCAGAAGAAATACCAGTGGCGGATGGTGACCACCTGGCCGCCCAAGCTTCCCGTGCTCCAGGACGGCTGCGAGCGGCTGGCCAAGCGGATCGGCGAGCTGACCGAGGGCCGCCTCCAGATCCAGGTCTTCGCCGCGGGCGAGCTCGTGCCCGCGCTCGAGTCCTTTCAGGCCGTCTCCGACGGGACGGTCGAGGCCGGAAGCGGGGCCTCCTACTACTGGGCCGGCAAAGAGCCCGCAACGCAATGGTTCTCGGCCGTGCCCTTCGGCATGAACGGCCAGGGGATGTCGACCTGGTTCCACGGCGGCGACGGCCTCAAGCTCTGGGAAGAGGTCTATGCGCCCTTCAACCTCATCCCGCGGCCCGGCGGATCGACCGGCGTCCAGATGGGCGGCTGGTTCCGCAAGCGGATCGAGACGATCGACGATTTCAAGGGGCTCAAAATGCGGATCCCCGGTCTGGGCGGCAAGGTGGTCGCCAAGGCGGGCGGCACCGTGGTTCTCACCCCGGGCGGCGAGATCTTCACCAACCTCGAGCGCGGCGTGATCGACGCCACCGAGTGGGTGGGGCCGCTGCATGACCTGCGGCTCGGCCTCTACAAGGCGGCCAAGTACTACTACTACCCCGGCTGGCACGAGCCCGGCACCTACCTCGAGTACTTCTTCAACAAGAAGGCCTTCGAGTCCCTGCCGAAGGACCTGCAGCACATCGTGAACGCGGCCTGCGTGGAAAACGAGCACTGGGTGCTCGCCCAGTTCGAGGCCCAGAACGGCGCGGCGCTGCAGGAGCTGATCACCAAGCACAAGGTGGAGCTCGTCAAGTTCCCCGACGAGGTCTTGAAGAAGCTCGCCAAGCTCGCCGAGGAGGTCAACGAGGAGGAGGCGGCGAAATCCCCCATCGCGAAAAAAGTAAACGAGTCGTTCAAGAAATTCGCCAAGGTGGTCGGCACCTGGGGCATGATCTCGGAGAAGGCCTACTACGATTCGATCGTCCCGACCTACCCGCTCAAAGACTGACCTGCGCCCCGCCGCGCGCAGTCCTTTCGGAAGACGCGGCGCCTGAGACAAAAGGGCCGCCCCCGCACGGGGGGCGGCCCTTCGTTTCTTTTGCGCCGGAGCCGCGGGCCCCGGAGGGCCCTCAGCCCCCGGGCGGGGGGATCGCGTCGCGCAGCCGCCGGTAGAGGCTGCGGAAGGAATCGTAGCTCAGGCCCAACCGCGCGGCCGCGCGGCGCTGGTTCCAGCGGCAGGCCGCAAGCGCCCGGGCGAGCATGCGCCGCTTGAGCTCGGTCACGGCCTCGGGCAGCGGGCGGTCGAGGAGATCGGCATCCCCGCCCCCGGCGGGCGAGGGCGCATCGGGCGGGGCCGCTGTCCCCCGCGCCCCCGCCTCCGGCACTTTCCCCTCCCCGCCGAAGGGGTCGAAGACGAGCTCGCGGATGACGGGCCCCGCGGCCCGGTAGACCGCGCGCTCGACCACGTTCTTCAGCTCGCGCACGTTGCCCGGGAAAGGGTAGGAACGGAGGGCGGCGAGGGCCTCGGCGGAGAACCGCGGCGGCTCCGGCCGGCCCAGCTCGGCCGCCATGGCGCGGGCGAAGTGCTCGGCGAGCAGGGAGACGTCGCCTGCGCGCTCGCGCAGCGGCGGCAGCCTCAGCACCTCGAAGCTCAGCCGGTCGAGAAGATCGCGGCGGAAGGCGCCCGCCGCCGCCATCGCCGGGAGATCGGCGTGGGTTGCGGCCACGATGCGCACATCGACGCGTACCGGCTCGGCGCCGCCGACGCGCTCGATCACCCGGTACTCCACGGCGCGGAGGAGCTTCTCCTGCACCTCGAGGGGCACGTTGCCGATCTCGTCGAGAAAGAGGGTGCCCCCGTTGGCGGCCTCGAAGCGTCCGATCCGGCGCTCGGCGGCGCCGGTGAAGGCGCCGCGCTCATAGCCGAAGAGCTCGGATTCGATCAGCCCGGGGGCGAGCGCGGCGCAGTTCAGCGTGACGAGGGGCCGCTGCCAGCGGCCGGAGAGGAAGTGAAGCCGGATCGCGGCGAGCTCCTTTCCCGTGCCGCGCTCGCCGACGATCAGCACCGGCCGCTGCACGGGGGCGACGCGCGCCAGCCTCTCCTGGAAGGCGAGAAAGGTCTCGGACTCGCCGAGGGCCTCGGGGAGGCTCTCCCCAGGCGGAGGGCGATGAAAGGTTTTCATTGAAATTTTTTACCATTATCGGGTCGTAATTGCCATACTTTGGTTTTTTACACCTCACAAGGACCGCCACGAGAACGAAAAAACCCATCAATTCCAATACCATTTCCTGGCATCGTCCTTGCTCCTATCTCACGCACCGGATCGTCCCCGGATGACCGCGAGGAGGACCCCATGGGCATTTTCACCCGCTTCCGCGACATCGTCAGCGCCAACATCAACGCCATGCTCGACCGGGCCGAGGACCCGGAGAAGATGATCCGCCTCATGATCCGCGAGATGGAGGACACGCTCGTCGAGCTCAAGTCCTCCTGCGCCGCCCTGATGGCCGAGGCGCGCCTGCGGGGGCGGCGGGCCGAGGAGGCCCGGGAAAAGAGCCGTTCCTGGGCGGAGAAGGCCGAGGTCGCCCTCCGCAAGGAGCGCGAGGATCTCGCCCGCGAGGCCCTGGTCGAAAAGCGCCGCTGGCAGAAGGCGGCCGCGGCGCTCGCGGCCGAGGCCGAGGAGGAGCAGGCGCTGATCGCGCAGTACCTCGCCGACATCCGCCTGCTCGAGGAAAAGCTGACCGCGGCCCGGGAAAAGAAGCGGCTTCTCGCCGAGCGCCATCGCCATGCCGGAAGGGCGCGGCGGGCGCGGGAGGAGATCCGCCGCCTGGAAGGCGTCCAGGCGGCCGTGCGCTTCGAGGAGTTCGAAAAGAAGATCGCCCGCCTCGAGGCCGAGGGCGAACTCGTCCTGCCCCCCGGCGCAGGGGAGCTCGCGGAATCCCTGGAGCGGCTTTCGCGGGACGAGGAGATCGAGCGCGAGCTGGCCGCCCTCAAGGCCGCGCGCGACGGGGAGCGGCGGGGCGCGTAAGCGCCGCCCCTCTGCCGCCTTCCCGTTGCCCCGGAAGGCGGCATAGCCTATAACCGGCCGGGACGGGGAAAAGCGGCGGGCGGAGGAGAACCGCTCGCCTTCCGGATGAGGAGGGAGGGCCGGTTGCGATTCATGCTCGACACGACGGGATTCGTGGTCCTGGGAGGGCTGGTCGCCTTGCTTCTCGTGGCGGCGGCCCGCTGGTCCCGCCGCCGCCGGGAGCCCGGCGCGCGGGATGACGAGGCATCCGCGGAGGAGATCCGGGCCGCCATCGACCGCCTGGAGAAGCGGGTCGAGGCGCTCGAGATCCTGCTCTCCGAACCCGGGGAGCGAAAGGAGCGGCCGTGAGCAGAGCAACAGGGCGAAGCCTCCACCGCTCCCGGGAGGGCGCGGTCTTCGGCGTCTGCCGCGGCATCGCCTCCTACTTCGAATTCCCGGTCTTCTGGGTGCGCTTCTTCACCGCGGCCTTGATCCTCTTCACCGGGTTCTGGCCCGGCCTGATCCTCTATGTCCTGGCCGCGCTGGCCATGAGGCCCGAGCCGGCCGCGGGGGCCGCAACGGACGGGTTCCGCGACCGCCTCGCGGATCTCGACCGCCGCCTCCGCCGCATGGAAGACCGGGTCACCTCGCGGGAGTTCGACTGGGAGCGCCGCCTGCAGGGCCGGAAGTGAAGGGCCCTGCGCCTCAGGCCGCGCCGCCCTCCCCCCCCGCGTCGAGCTCGGCGAGCAGCGCCGCGGAGGTGAGGACGCGCAGCAGCGGAAAGAGGGGGTTGCGGCGGTAGACGGAGAGCAGCGCCTCGTGCCGCGCGGCGGAAGGGGCGGCCGCGGCGTCCTCGAGGATCACCGCCTTGAAGTCGTGGCTCAGGGCGTCGAGCGCGGTGGCGAGCACGCAGAAGGGGGTCGAGACCCCGGCCACGGCGCAGAGCGTCACCCCCCGGCCGCGCAGCCAGCCCGCGAGATCCGTCCCGAAAAAGGCCGAGAACCGTCTCTTGGGCAGCCAGAGGTCGCCCTCCTGCAAGTCGAGCTCGGCGGAGACCCGTGCCCCCGCGGTCCCCCGGAGCGAGTAAGGGGCCATCCCCCCGCCGAAAAGGAAATCGCCGGGTTCGAAGGCGTCGGTCGTGAAAACGACCGGCCAGCCGCGGGCCCGGAAACGGCCGGCCAGGCGGTTCACGACCGGGAGGAGGCCGCGCGCCAGCGGCGTGATCGGAAACCCCTTGCGCTCATCGAGGGTGTCCCGCTCGAGATCGATGACGAGCAGGGCCGGGGTTTCCGCCGCGCGACCGGAAGGGGCCATCGGGGTTTCCGCCGGGTCGGGGAAAGGGGTGAAGGCGCGCGCCGGGCTGCGCCGCAAACCGCCTCCCCTTAGCGCGGGAAGCGGCGGGTTGCAACCCCGTCGCGGAGAAGCGCCGCCCCGGGCCTCCCCGGGGGAGAGGCGCCGCGGGCCGGCGTGGGAAAGACGGCTATCCGCCTTTTAGATCCGCTCCAGCACGTCCAGGGGAAGGCTGTAGGATTCCGCGGCCGAGTAGCTGTTCAGGCTCGAGAGCGTGTCGCTCAGCACGGTCTGGATGCGGTCCAGGAGCTGGCAGCTCTCCATGCATTCGGGAAACGAGCCGTACTTGCCGCAGCCGCGGCAGGGGCTCTTCACGAGATAGCCCCGGTCGTAGTCGAAATTCTGGGTCAACGCCCTGCTGCCTCTCATCGCCCGCCCTTCCTTTTCTGAAATCGGCACTCCCTGCGTTTCCTACATCGCCGGGTTTCGCGAAATCTTGAAACCCCGGATGCTACAAAACTATACAACTATCGTGCCAGACCGCCGGGAGTTGAAGAATCCCCTGCTGTTTCATGGGGTTCTTTTCCTCTGCAGGCCTGGCGCCGGCGGGAAAAAGGATGAGGGTCGGCCGCTAAGGCGTCAAAAATCCGTCACCTTCGCCCGCGCCGCGGGCCCTCAGGGCGCCTTGGCGGCCTTCGCGGCGGGTTTGGCGGCAGGCGCGGCGGGGCGGTCCCGGCCGCGCAGCCACCAGGCGACCCACAGAGAAGCGGACAGGACGGCGAAGCCCTGCAGGAGCCGGCCGTCGGGGGCGTGCATCCCGGCGGCAGCGCAGATCACGGCCGTCCAGAAGAGAAGTTTCCGTCGCAAGGGGCCTCCCCTCACCGCCCCCCGTGCGGGCGGCTCATGTTCGCTATCGGCCGCCGCCCCCCGGCCCTTGAGTCCCCCCCCCGCGCCCGGTGCGGCCGCGGCAATCCCCTCTCAAGCCGCGAGGCCCTTCGGCCGATATCCCCTGCCGAGGGGAGCCGATGAAAGCGGTCAAGAAAATCGCCTCCGTGATCGCGGACTGGAAGTCCGACCCCCGGCTTAGCCGGCTCGAGGAGCCTCTCCTGCGCCAGGCGGTCGCGCTGCGGCTTCTTTCCCTTCTCGGCTGGGACATCTTCAACGTCGAGGAGGTCCAGCCCGACTACCGCACCGGCGGCGGGACGGTCGCCTTCGCGCTGTGTCTCGACGGGCTGCCGCGCCTTCTGTTCGACGTGCGCCGCGAGACGGGGACCCTTGAGGCGGTCCATGCCGCCCTGCTCGAGGGGGCCGCCCGGACCGGGGCCGAACTCGCCCTGCACACGGACGGCCGGCGCTGGTGGGCGTTTCTGCCGGGCGCCGGGGGCTCCGCGGCCGAGGCGCTGGTCTTCCGCCGCGACCTGGCGCAGGACCCCGCGGACCAGCTCGCCGCGGAGTTCGCCGCGCTGCTCGGGCGCGAACAGCTCGTCTCGGGGGCGTTTCTCGCGGCCGCCGAGCAACTCCACCGCGAGCGCCGGCGCGCCCGCGTGCTCGAGGCCCTGCCCGCGGCCTGGGGGAGGCTCCTCGCCGCGCCGGACCCGCGGCTCGTCGAGCTTCTGACCGCCGCGACCGAGGCCTCCTGCGGGTCCGCCCCCAAGAGGGCCTGGGTGGAGGAATTTCTCCGCGGCCGCGCCGCCCCGGCCGGTGCGCGGCCTGCGGAAATCGTCTTCCAGCGCGATTTCGAGGGCGAAACCGGCCGCGACCCGGAGGTGCCGAGCGCCGCCCGGGACGATGGGGAAATCAACCGGCGCAAGCCGGAGTTCTTCAGCGGGCAGACCGTCCGCGCCTTCAGCCTCCGCGGCAGGACGGTCGCGGTCCAATCCTGGGAGGAGCTCCTGGTGCGTCTCTGCCAGGAATTCGCGGCCGCGCACCCGCAGGACTTCGAGAAGGTCCTCTGGATGAACGACGGCGGGCCGCCCCGCTTCTCGCGCTACTCCGACCAGCTCAAGATCCCGGAAAAAATCCGCAAGACGGCGATCTACGTCGAAACCCGGCTTGCGCCCGAGGAGATCGTGCGCACGGCGATCGATCTCCTCAAGAGCTTCGGCTACGGCTTGGACGAGCTGATCCTCACGACCGGCCCGGCCGAGGAGCCCGGCCGGGGCGCCGCCGGCTGACCCCGGGGCCCGGCGGGGCGGTTTGCGCTTGACAACCCGGCCGCGGCGGCGCACACAGGCCGCCATGGCCGCCTCCTTCCTCTTCTACGACACCGAGACCTCCGGTCTCAGCCGCTCCCTCGACCAGATCCTCGAATTCGCCGCCATCCGCACCGACGGGGCCCTGCAGGAGGTGGAGCGGGTGCGCATCCGCATCCGCCTCCGGCCCGACGTCCTGCCCTCGCCCGCGGCCCTTCTCGTCCACCGCATCCGGCCGGCCGACCTGGCCGAGGGCCGCTCCGAGTACGAGGCCGTGCGCGAAATCCACGGCCGGCTCACCCGGCCCGGGACCTGGAGCCTGGGCTACAATTCGATCGGCTTCGACGACGAGTTCCTGCGCTTCTCCTTCTACCGCAACCTGCTCCCTCCCTACGAGCACCAGTACGCCCGCGGCTGCCGCCGCCTCGACCTCTTCCCGGTGGCCCTGCTCTACTGGGTCCAGGAAAGCGATCTCCTCGCCTGGCCGCACCCCGAGGGCCGGCTCTCCTTCCGGCTTGCGGACCTCGGCCGCGAGAACGCCTTCTTCGAGGGCCGCTGCCACGAGGCGCTGGAAGACGCCGCGGCCTGCCTCGAGCTCGCCCGCCGCCTCGCCCGCAACGCGGAGCTCTGGGCCTGGGCGCTCGGCGCCTTCGACCCCGAGGTCGACGCCGGGCGCCTCGAGCGGCTGCCCGTCGCCTTCCGAAGCGAGCTGGGGGACCACCGCCTGGCGCTGTTGCTCTCGGGCGAGTGGGGCACGCAAAACGGCTTTCTCGCCCCGGTGTTGGGGATCGGCTTCTCCGAGCCTTACCCCAAGCAGAGCCTCTGGCTCCGCCTCGACCGGCCCTTTCCCCCCGGCTCCGGGGAGGAGGCCTGCTCCCCCGCCGACGCCGGGGTCGCCCGCAAGCGCCTCGGGGAGCCGGGGATTTTGCTTCCGCCGCGGGAGCGCTACCTCGCGCGGCTCGGCGAGGAGCGAAGGCGGCTCTTCACCGCCCACCTCGAATGGCTGCAGGCGCACCCGGCCGAGTTCGCCGCCCGGGTGCGGCGGCACCGCGGCTGGCGCCACCCCCCCGTGCCGGACCTCGACCCCGACGCCGGGCTCTACCAGAACGGGTTCCTGCCGCGGCCGGACGAGGCCCTCTGCCGCAGCTTCCACGAAGCCGGCTGGGAGGAGCGGGTCGGTCTGGCGGAGCGTTTTGCGAGCCCGCAGGCCCGCATTCTCGCCCGCCGCCTCATCCTCCGCAACCACCCGGGACCCCTGCCGGAGGCGCTGGCGCGCGAAGCCGAAGCCCACCTGCGGCGGATCGCCTGCGGCCCGCCGGCGCGCGACCATGCCGGCCGCCTGCGCCGGACCCCGCTCGCCGCGCTCGCCGAGATCGAGCGTCTCGAGGGCTCCCCGGAAACCGACGACGTCTCCGGCAAGCTCCTGGCCGAGCTCAGGCGGGAGATCCTGAACCGATGGGGAGCCTACCTTCCCGGCGCCGTCCGGCAGGCCCCGCTGCCCCTGGCCGGGCTGTGAGGGCCTGGCCGGCGGCCGCGGCCTTCGTGTGGATCGCCGCGGGCACCGCGGCGATCGCCTCGCCGGCGGGGGCGGAGGCGGCCCTGCGCTGGGCGGCCGGTTCCGCCGCGGCGGCGGCCGCCGTGCTCGTGCGCATCGCGCGGCTTCTAACCGCGGGAGGGCCCCCCGCCCCCGGCCCCCCGACGCCCCGCCTCGGCCCGGCCGCGGCGGTCACGATCGGCCGCGCCCTCCTGCTTTGCGGCCTGGCCGGGTTTCTCGCCATGGGGCCGGTCGCGGGGCCCGTGCCGGAGGCCCTCTCCTGGTCGCCCGGCCTCCTCTACGGGCTCTGCGTGCTCCTCGATGCGGCCGACGGCCGGATCGCCCGCAAGCGCAACGAGGCCTCCGCCCTGGGGGCCGCCCTCGACACCGAGGCCGACGCCCTGGGCGTCCTCCTGGCCGCCCTGCTCCTCGTCCAGACGGGCCGGGTCCACCCCCTCTACGCCGCGACCGGCGTCGGTTTCTATGCCGTGCGCCTCGCCGTGTGCCTGCGCCGCCGCCGGGGGATCCCCGTGCGGCCGATCGCCCCCCGGCCGCAGGCCCGCTTCACGGCGGGGGCCACGATGGCCTTTGCGACGGCCGCCCTGCTGCCCCTCTTCGGGCCGGAGGCGCTCGTCCCGGCCTCGCTCGCGGTGACGGCGGCCTCCCTCGCCGGCATCGCCACCGACTGGCTGGTGATCACGGGCCGCGCCGAGGAAACCGGCCGCTGGCGCGGGCCGGTCCTCGGCAGGGCCGAGGCCCTGGCGGCCGCCCTGCTCCCCCCGGCCGTGCGCCTGGCGCTCGCCGCCGCCGCCCTCGGCGCCTGCCTCGCCCCCTGCCCCGCGGCGGGCGCGGCCGGGGCGGCCGGGGCGGCCTTCCTCTCCCTGCTCGGGGTGCTGGGCCTTGCAGCGCGGCTTGCCGCGGTGGTATTGAGTCTTCTCGCCGCCTGGCTCGCCGCGACCGGCTGCGCCGCCTTCGGCCCGCTCGCGGCGGCCGCCGTCGGCCTTCTCTTGCTGGGGGCCGGCCGGCCCCGGATCGCGCAACCGGAAGACCGCTTCCTGCTGAAAGGCCGCCCATGACGCCCGATCCCCCGCCCACGCCGGGCTTCCCGCCCGGCCCGCCGCCCGGGGCCGACGGGGGCGTTTGCGGCCTGGCGCCGCTCGTGCGGCGTCTCGAGCGCGCGGCAGCCTTCCGCGCCGCAAGAGGCCGGCCCTTCGTGCTGCTCACCTACGCCCAAAGCGTAGACGGCAGCATCGCCGGGCCGCGGCGCGAGCGCATCCGCCTGAGCGGCCCCGAGGCCATGGGCCTCACCCACCGACTGCGCGCCCTGTGCGAGACGATCCTCGTGGGGATCGGCACCGTCCTCGCCGACGACCCCAGGCTCGGGGTCAAGCCGCCGGCGACCTCCGGGCCGCGGCCGATCGTGCTCGACACGCACCTGCGGATCCCGCGGCGGGCGCGGCTGCTGCAGCGGGACGACGCCCGGCCGCTCCTCGCCCACGGCCCGCACGCGCCGCCCGGCCGGCGGCGCGCGCTCGAGGCGGCCGGCGCCGAGCCGGTCTGCTGCCCCCTCGACCCGCACGGGAGGGTCGACGCGGCGTGGCTCCTGGAGCGGCTTGGCCGCGCGGCGGTGAACAGCGTCATGGTCGAGGGCGGGGCCCGCGTGATCACCCACTTCCTGCGGCACCGCCTGGCCGACGCCCTGATGATCACGATCTGCCCGCGCCTTCTCGGCGGGCTTCCGGCCCTGGACGGCGCCCGGGCGGCGGGGGGGCTGGCGATCGACTTTCCCTCCTGGGGCTTCGAGCGGGTCGGCACGGACGTCGTTTTCTTCGCCGCCCCGCCGTGGGCGGACCCATGAAACGGCGGGCCCTCGTCTTCGCCGCCCCCCGCGAGGTCCGGATCACGGAGGAGCCCCTGGCCGAGCCGGGGCCGGGGGAGATCACCGTGGAGGCGGCCGTCTCGGCGGTCAGCCCGGGGACGGAGCGGCTCGTTTACCGCGGGGAGCTTCCGCCGGATCTCCCCCTCGACGGCACGCTTCCCACCCTCGCCGGAAAGGCGGTCTACCCGCTGCGCTACGGCTACGCCGTCGTCGGGCGGGTCGCCCGCCGCGGGGCCGGGGTGCCGGAGGGCTGGGAGGGAAGGCGCGTCTTCTGCTTCCACCCGCACGCCTCGCGGATGAACGTCCCCCTCGAAGCGGCCGTCGCCGTTCCCGAGGACCTCGACACCCGCGACGCCGTCTTCCTCGCCGCGCTCGAGACCGCGCTCACCCTCGCCTGGGACGGGCGCCCCCTCGCCGGGGAGACGGCGGTCCTCTTCGGCCAGGGGATCGTGGGGGTCCTCACCGCGGCGCTCCTTTCCGGCCAGGGGCTGGGCCGGCTGGTCACGGTGGACCCCGTGGCCGGCCGGCGGGAGGCCTCGCGGGCGGCCGGCGCGCAGGTGAGCCTCGACCCCGCCGAGGCCGCGGCGTACCTCGCGCGCGAAACGGCCGGCCGGGGTGCGGATCTCGTCTACGAGCTCTCGGGCTCGCCCGCGGTGCTGGCGGAGGCGATCGCCGCCTGCGGCTTCGGCGGCCGGGTGGTCATCGGCTCCTGGTACGGCGTGCGGCGGGCGCCGCTCGATCTCGGCGGCCGCTTCCACCGCAGCCGCATCCGGCTGATCGCCAGCCAGGTGAGCACTCTCCCCGGCCACGTCGCCTTGCGCTGGGACCGGCGGCGGCGCCGCGAGGCCGCCTGGGAGTTCATCCGCCGCCTGCGGCCCTCGCGGTTCATCGGCCGCGAGGTCCCCCTCGAGCAGGCCGGGGAGGTCTACGCGGAACTCGATCACGGACCCGGGCCGGTGCTCCAGGTGCTCTTCACCTACGGGAGGATGCCCTCATGTACGCCGTAGCGGTAGAACGCGAGTTCATCGCCCGCCACGCTCTCGGCGGCGACGCGCCCGCCGCCGAGCAGGCCCCCCACGCCCACGCCTACCGCGTCGAGTGCCGCGTGAGCGGCCCGCGGCTCGACGGGCAGGGCTACCTGGTCGACCTCGACCGGCTCGCGGCGGCCCTCGAGGCGGCGATCGCCGGGCTGCGCGACCGGCTGCTGAACGAGCTCGCGGAGTTCCGCGGGGTGAACCCGAGCCTCGAGCACCTCGCGCGCGTCGTCTGCGCCCGCGTGCGCGCCTCGGGGACGGTCCCGGAGGGCTGCCGGCTCGCGGTCACCGCCTGGGAAAGCCGGCAGGCCTGGGCCTCGTTCGCCGAAGACGGCTGATGCGCGTCGATGTCCTCGTCCCCGCCCGCCTCCCGGCGCTCACCGGCGGTTCGATCTACAACCGCGCCCTGATCCGCGAGCTCAGCCGGCGGGGCCACACGGTCGCCGTGCACCCCGTCCCCGTCCGCCCGGCGGTGCGGCTGTGGCTGGAAAACGCAAGACCCCGGGCCGTTCGGCTCCTGTCGCCGCCGGAGGGCGACCTCGTGATCGTGGACGGCCTGCTCCACCCCGGGCTCCTGCTGCCCCACCGGTTCCCCGCGATCCGCCGACGCGGCGCCCGGGTGGCGCTCCTGCACCAGCTCTCCCCCCCGCCGCCCGACGGCCAGGCCGCCCGCCGCCTGGCCGAGGCCGTCTTCCTCGGCAGCGTGGACGCCCTCCTCTGCCCGGGCCGGCTGCTCGCCGCGGAGGCCGCGCGGCGGACGAGGGGCGGCCTTCCGGTCCACGCCGCACCGCCGGGCGGGGACCGGCTCGGCGGTGCGGAGGACGAAGCCGCCATCCGCCGCCGCAGCGCCGCACCGGGGCCGCTTGCGCTTCTCTTCGTCGGCAACCTCTCGCCGGTCAAGGGGCTCCTTCCCCTGCTCGCGGCCCTCGCGGGCCTTCCGGCCGCGCTCTGGCGGCTCCTCGTGGTGGGAAGCCCGGCCCTCGACCCCGAGACCTTCCGGCGGGCCCGCCGGGAGGTCCTGCGGCTCGGCCTCGGGGAGCGCGTGCGCTTCGCCGGCCCCCGCGACGGGGACGCGCTCGCCCGCTGCTACGCGGAGGCCCACGCCTTCGCCATGCCCTTCGCTCGCGAGAGCTTCGGCATCGCCGCCCTCGAGGCCATGGCCTTCGGGCTGCCGGTGATCGGCTCGGCGGCCTCCGGGGTGCGGGAGTTCGTGCGCCACGGCGAAAACGGCTGGCTCATCCCGCCGGGCGATCTCGCCGCCTGCCGGCGGGCGGTCCGGGAACTCGCCCTGAACCGGGAGCGCCTGGCGGAGCTCGGGGTGCGGGCCTGGCGCGATTTCCGGCGGCAGCCGACCTGGCGCGAATCGCTCGCGGGAGCCTGTCGCTTTCTCGAGGCCTGCGCGCGGCGCGGCGGGCAAGCCCGGGCTCTGCGCGGCCTTGCGCCGCCGCACGGGGCCTTGCCGTGAGCACGGCCCGCGCGGGAGGGGGGTGGGCCGGGGCGGCGGCCTTTCTTTTCCTGAACGCGCTCTTCGCCTGCGACGTCCCGGCCGACCCCTGGTCCCCGGCGTCGCTTGCGCGCCTCTCGCCGGATGCCCTGGGGCTGCTCGGGCTCGTCGGGCTCGCGGCCCGGCCGGGCCCCCGCTCCCGGAGGCTCCGGCTCGCTTTGCTTGCGGCTGCGGCGGTCGCGCTGCGCCTGGTGCGTTGCGCGGATACGGCGATCCCGCTCTATTTCCACCGCCCCTTCAGTCTGGCCATGGACCTCCCCCGGCTGCCGGACCTGCTGCGGCTGATCGCCCTCACCGCGGCCCCCGCCGCCGCGGCGGGGCTTGCCGTGGCGACGGCAGGGGCGGCCGTCCTGCTCGTCTGGGTCGTGTCCCGCGCGCTCTCCCGGCTCGAGGAAGCGGCCGGCCGCCTTCCTCCCGCGCGCGCCTCCCGCCTCGCCGCAGCCGCGCTGGCCGTCGCGGTCGCCGCCTCCCTCCCCCCGTCCGCCCCGCCGGGGTTTGCCCCCGCGGCGGCGGGCCGGCTCGCCCGGGAGATAGCGCGCCTTGCGGAGCTTCCCGCCGCGCGCGCCGAAATCACGGCCCGCTTCGATGCGGCCGCCCGGGCCGCCGCCGCGCTGCGGCCTGCCTTTGCGCGCCTCGAGGGGGCCGCGGTGTACGTGGTCTTCGTCGAGTCCTACGGCGCAAACGCCTGGTTCGACCCGCGCCTCGAAAGGGAGATCCGGCGGGGGCTGGAGGCGATCGCGGCCGATCTCGCGGCCTCCGGCTTCCGGGTGGTCTCCGCCCTGCGCCGGGCGCCGACCGCGGGCGGCGGCTCGTGGCTGTCGCACGCGAGCCTCGCCTCCGGGGTGCGGATCGACACCCAGCTCGCCCACGACCTCCTGCCCGCCTCGGCGCTCGTCCCCCTGGCCGGGTGCTTCCGCGAGGCGGGCTACCGCACGCTCCGTGCCATGCCCGGAACCCGCTGGCCGTCCGCGGAGATGGGCTTCTTCGGCTTCGAGGAGACCCGCACGGCGGCGGACTTCGGCTATGCCGGCCCGGCGTTCGGCTTTTCCCCGGTTCCGGACCAGTACGTGCTGGAGTGGGTCGGCCGCCGCACGGCGGGAACCGAGCGGGTTTTCGTCGAAGCGATCCTCACCGGGAGCCACACCCCCTTCGATCGCCGGGCGCCCTACCTCGCCGACTGGGAGGCGATCGGCGACGGCCGGATCTACCGGGCCTTCGAAAGCGCCGGGGGGGCCGCAGCCGCCGAGAGCCTTGCGGCGCACGCGGCCTACGGGGCCGTGCTTCTCGACTCGCTGCAGGCGGTCTTCGGCTTCGCCCTCCGCCACCTCCGGGGAAACGAGCTCCTGATCGTGCTCGGCGACCACGCCCCGCCGCTCGAGATCCCCGCCGGCGTGGACCCCTTCGCCGTGCCCGTCCACGTGGTGACGCGGCGGGAGCCGTTTCTGGCGCCGTTTGCCGCGCGCGGCTTCCGCCCGGGCCTGCCGCCCCGGCCGTCCCCCGACCCGCCGGGCCTCGAGTCCCTCTTCTGGGATCTCCTCGGCGGTTTCAGCGAAGCCGCGGCCGAAGCCGCCCCGGAAGCCGCCGGGGACGTCAGCGCCAGTCGATCTCCCGGAAGGGAATCCCCAGCCGCTCGGCCAGGCCGCGAAGATCCTCCTCCAGGGTGAGCGGGCGGCCGCCGGGGGCGGTCACGGGGGTCGCCCGGTCGGCCACGACGAAGAGCTGGATCCGGCTGGGGTCGAGGAAGGCGGCGGCGAGCCCCCGCAGCTCTTCGGCCGTGGCGCCGAAGTAGCTCTCCTGGATGCGCACCAGGGTGTCGAGCGGCTCCCCGCGCAGCGCGAAGCGGCCGTAGGCGCGCACGAGGTCCTGGGGCGAGCTCACGGCGAAGACGAAGCCGTTGAGGGCGTCGAGGCGCTTGAGCTCGAGCTCCTCCGCCGGCACCTCCCGCGCAAGCCCGCGGAGCAGGCCGACGGTCTCCTCGATCGCCGCCGCCGCCCGGTCGCTGCGGGCGCCGATCGAGCCCACGGCCATCCCGGCCTGGCGGCGCGAGGCGGGGGAGAAGCCCGCGGCGTAGACGTAGCCTAAATCGTCCCGCAGCCGGGTGTAGAGGAGGGAGTCGTTGCCGCCGAAGAGCTCGATGAGCAGGCCGAGCTTCCAGAAGCGGGGATCGGAGCGCGGCACCGTGCGCCACAGGGCCGCGACTTGGGCCTGGACCTGGCCCGGCTTGTGGACGAGGGCCAGAACCGGCGGGGTCGGCTCCGGCGGCGGGATCCGGCGCGCGGGCGCCCCCCCGGGGGCGAGGGCCGCGACCAGGCGGCGGATCCCCGCCTCGAGCCGCTCCGCGGAGATGTCCCCGGCGGCGGCGACGACGAGCTGCTCGGGGGTGAGCCGGGAGCGCAGGAACGCCTTCAGGTCCGCGGCGCCGATGCGCGGCAGGGTCGCGAGCGCGGCAAGCGGGTCCCGGCCGTAGGGGTGGCCGGCGAAGTGCCAGACCATCGCCTCGCGCAGGGCCACGGCCGCGGCGTCCTCGCCCTGGCGGCGCAGGGCATCCAGGATCCGCCCCCGGGCGGCCTCGAGGACGCGCGCCTCGAAGGCGGGCCGAGCGAGAATCTCGGCGAGGAGCTCGATGCCCCGCTCCCAGTCGGCCGCGAGGACCGAGAGGTGGAGCGAGGATTCCTCCAGCCCGATCGCGGCGTTCACGTGGATCGCGTGGTCGTCCAACGCGGCCGCGAGCTCCTCGGCGGAGCGGCGTTCGGTCCCGCCGTTCACGAGCGTCTCCTCGAGCAGCTCGGTCAGCCCGGCGAGCTCGACGGGCTCGTCCACCGAACCGAGGCGGGCGTAGAGGGTGAGATCGACCAGCGGCAGGGCGGCGTCCGGCAGGAAAAACACCGGGACCCCGGCCACCGTCAGGCGCTGCGCCGGGGGGTAGTCGATGCGGCGCGGCTCGCGCCGGAAGGAGAGCGGGTGCTTCCAGCCCGCGGGGGTGGGGTAGCGCGAGCGATTGCTCAGATCCGCGGCCGCGATCGTGCGCCGGCCCGCGGCCGCGCTCGGGATCGAGCGCTCCTCGCGGTAGTCCTCCGGCGGCCGGGCCGCCGGCCCGCCGGGGATCACGTAGACCGTGGTGCGCAGCTCGCGGCGCAGCACCTCGCGCGCCACGCGCTGGACGTCCGCGGCGGTGACGGCCTCCATGCGCTCGAGGTAGTCCTCAAGGTAGCGCCAGCCCGCCTGGACCTCGAGGCCGGCGAGGAGGCTGGCGATGGCGCCGTTGCTCCGCAGCCGGTCGAGGAAATCGCGGCGGTTGAGCTTTTTCACCCGGGCGAGCTCCTCCTCCGCCACCGGCTCGGCCTGGAGGCGCTCCACCTGGGCGAGCAGGCGCTCCTCGAGCGCCTCGCAGGCCCGGAGGTAGGCCTCGCGCCGCTTCTCCTCGGGGGCCTCCGCAAAGCCCTCCTCGCGCGGCTCGACGGGGGTCCCCCCCAGCACGAAGAAACCGGCGTAGCGCCGGTCCGGGTGCACGGCCCAGGCGTCGGCCGCCAGGCCCTCCTCGACGAGGCGGCGGGTGAGCCGCGCGCTTCTGCCCTGGCTGAGAATCAGGGAAAGCGCGTCGAGGGCGTAGAAATCGGGGTGGCCCATGCGCGGGCCGTGAAAGCCGACGCGCACGAGCGGGGTCCGCGCCCCCTCGAGGTAGCGCACGCCCCGGCGCGGGCCGCCGGGGGGCGGCTCGGCGGTGACGATCTCGGGGGCGCGCGTCCCGGCGGGGTAGCGGCCGAAATAGATCCCGGCCAGCCGCTGGGCCTCGGCCACGCTCACGTCCCCCACCAGCACGCAGACGGCGTTCGCCGGGTGGTAGTGGCGGGCGTGGAATTCGATCGCGTCCCGGGTGCCGAGGCGCTCGATGTCGGCGAGCCAGCCGATCACGGGGTTGCGGTAGGGGTGGGCCCGGTAGGCGAGGGCGTGGAGATCCAGCCAGGCCGCGCCCCCGGGGTCGTTGGCGTAGCGGAAGGCCCATTCCCGCTTGACCACCTCCTTTTCCACGTAGAACTCCCGCCAGGCGGGCTCGAAGATCTGCTCGCTGGCGATCGAGAACCACTGCTCGAGCATGTCCGCGGGGACGGAGGCCACGTACTGCGTCTGGTCGGTGTTGGTGAAGGCGTTGACGCCGACGGCGCCGTTTTTTCCGAGCTGGGTCGAGAAGACCTGCGGGATGTAGAGCGGCTGGGCCTCCCCGCGCAGGCGCTCCATCTCCTCCCGCAGGCGCCGGATGCGCTCGGGGTCGGGGTTGCGCCGCGCCTCCTCGGCCCGCAGCTCCTCGTAGGCCGCGTCGATCCGCTCTTGGAGCTCGGCGTCCCGGCGGGCGTCGCGGGAGCCGAAGTTGCGCGTCCCCTTGAAGAGCATGTGCTCGACCAGGTGGGCGATCCCGGTGCGGCCGGCGTCCTCGAGGGCGGAGCCGGCACGGATCGCCAGGCGCACCGCGACCTGGGGGACGGCGGGGCGCTCGACGACAAGAAAGAGCATGCCGTTCGGAAGCGTGAACTCCCGGACCTCGATCCGGGGGAGGGCCTCCGCGGCGAAGGCGCCGCGCAGGGCGAGGAACACAACGAACAGCGCGCCCGCAAGGGCGCGGCGAAGACTTCCGGGATGCATGGGCGGCCTCCTTGCCGGGCGGCCCCCCGGGGGTTGCCCCCCAAGGGCTGCCGCACGTTGCGATAGGCTAAAAACGATGCGGGGGAATTGCAAGCCGCCCCCGCCGCGCGGGGTCGCGGGAAGGGGCGGCGGGGCGGCCGGGCGTCAGGCCGGGTAGAGGACGGCGAGGATCGTCGCGCGCTCGTCGCGGGCGGAAATCTGGTGCGGGGTCGTGGAGAGGTAGTAGGCGCTGTCCCCGGGTTCGAGGTCGAAGCGCTCCCCGCCGATTTCCAGGCGCACGGTACCCTCCAGCACGAAGACGAACTCCTCGCCCTCGTGGAAGGAGGGCTCCGGCTCGGCGGCCGGGCCGAGCTGGACGAGAAAGGCCTCCATGTGGCGGCCCTTCACCTCGGGGGCCAGGCTGCGGTAGCTGTAGAGGTGGCGCTTGCCGGCCTGGCCGGCGGAGCGCTGGACGACGCGGCGCTCGTGGACCCGGGTCACGGCGTAGGGCTTCTCGCCCGTCCCCGAGACGATCGCGCCGAAGGCGCTGCGCAGCGCCCGCGACAGGCGCATGAGCTCCCCGAGCGGCGGCTGGATCTCCCCGGCCTCGAGCTTCGCCAGGTAGCCGACCTCGAAGCCGGTCAGGCGGGAGATCTCCTCGAGGCCGAGGCCCTGCGCCTCCCGCACCGCGCGGATGCGCCCCCCGATCGACTCGGCCTCCGGGGGGGCGGGGCAGGCGAGCTCGCCGGTCAAGTCTTCGAAGAAATCGATGTCGGCGATCGTCTTTCGTCCGCCGGTCTCCATGGGTCCTCCTCCGGGCCGGAACCCGGCTACAGGCAGCGGGCCCCGATGTGGCGCGAGATCACGATGCGCTGCACCTCGGAGGTGCCTTCGCCGATCTCGAGCAGCTTCTGGTCGCGGTAAAAGCGCTCCACGTCGTACTCCTTCATCAGGCCGTAGCCCCCGTGGAGCTGGACGGCGTGGTTGGCGCAGCGGTACATCACCTCGGAGCAGTAGAGCTTCGCCATGGCCGCCTCCTTGGCGAAGGGCAGCTCGTGATCCCGCAGCCAGCAGGCCTTGTAGAGGAGCAGCCGCGCGCATTCGATCTCGGTGGCCATGTCGGCGAGCTTGAAGGCGTTCGCCTGGAAGGTGGCGATCGGACGGCCGAACTGCTCGCGCTGGTTGGCGTAGCGCAGGGCGCGCTCGAAGCAGCCCTGGGCGCCGCCCAGCCCCATCGCCGCGATCGAGAGCCTCCCGCCGTCGAGCGTCTGCATCATCTGGTGGAAGCCGTGGCCGCGCTCGCCCAGCAGGTGATCGCGCGGGACACGGCAATCCTCGAAGTAGAGCTCGGCCGTGTTGGAGGCGCGCCACATCATCTTGCCGTGCATCGGCCGGGCCGTGAAGCCGCGCGTCCCGGTCTCCACGAGGATGCAGGAGAGCTCGGGCTTGCCGTTCGGGCGCGTGCCGGTGCGGGCGAGCACGGTCACCCCGGCGGTGATGTCGGTGGCGGCGTTGGTGATGAAGATCTTGCTGCCGTTGATCACCCAGGCGTCGCCGTCGAGGACGGCGGTGGTGCGCGCGTTGGCGGCGTCGGAGCCGGCGTTCGGCTCGGTCAGGCCGAAGCCCCACAGGGTCTCGCCCTTGCAGAGCTTGGGGAGGTAGCGGTGCTTCTGCTCCTCGCTGCCGAAGTAGTAGATCGGGCCGATGCCGAGCGAGTTGCCCGCCGCCACCGTGGCCGCATGGGAGCCGTCGACGCGCGCGAGCTCCTCGACGGCGATGATGTAGGCGAGGTAGTCCATCGCCTGCCCGCCGTAGGCCTCGGAGACGAAGATCCCGAAGAGCCCCAGCTCGGCCATCTTGGCCATCGTCTCGTAGGAGAAGCGCTCGGCCTCGTCGAGCTCGCGGGCGACGGGCTGGATCTCGTTTTCGGCGAAGCTGCGGACGGTCTCGCGGAGGATCTCGTGCTCGGTGGAGAGGGTGAAGTCCATGGTTCACTCCCGCTCTCGTCCGGGGAAACGGGGGAGCGCCCCGGAGGCTTCGGCCGGGCGGCGGGAAGGTCCCACCCGCCGTACGGTTCTTGGCAACCCGCGCCGCATCTGGTAGGAGGGGGCGGACAGGCGGCACCCTGGGCGGCGGTTCGGCCCCCCCGTCCGCATCGCGGCCGTTATAGGGGCCCGCCGCGGACAAGTCAACCCGCCGCCTCTCCCGGTCCCGTATGCCCGAGCTTCCGGAAGTCGAAACGATCGCCCGCGACCTGCGCGCGGCGGGCCTGCCGGGGCGCGTGCTCTCCTGCGCGCAGGTCAGCTGGCCGCGCGCCGTGGCCGAGCCCGCAGTCGAGGAGTTCTGCCGCCGCCTCGCCGGCCGCCGCATCGCGGGGGTGGGCCGCCGCGGCAAGTTCCTGGTGATCGCGCTCTGCGGGGGGGGCGAGCTCCTGCTCCACCTGCGCATGTCGGGCCGGCTGGAGCTCTGCGGGCCGGAGGCCGCGCGCCTGCCCCACGAGCACGTCGTCTTCCGCTTTCGGGACGGCGGCGAGCTGCGCTTCCACGACACGCGCAAGTTCGGGCGCCTCTACCTGACCGAGGACGCCGGCCGGATCCTCGGCCGGCTCGGCCCCGAGCCGCTCGGGGCCTCGTTCACGGCCGCCTCGTTTTTCCGGGCGCTCAAGGCGCACCGGCGCCGGATCAAGCCGCTGCTGCTCGACCAGGGCTTTCTCGCCGGCCTGGGCAACATCTACACCGACGAGGCCCTCTGGGAGGCGGGGATCCACCCCGGCCGCCCCGCCGACACCCTCTCCGCCCCGGAGGCGGCGAGGCTCCACCGCGCGATCCGGCGCGTGCTGCGCCGCGGCCTGAACAACCTGGGGACCTCGCTCGGCACCGGCCAGGCGAACTACTATTCCGTCGGCGGCCGCCGGGGACGAAACGCCGACGCCCTGCGGGTCTTCCGCCGCACGGGCGAGCCCTGCCCGCGCTGCCGCTCCGCGATCGTGCGGATCGTGCTCGGCGGCCGGGGCACCCACTTCTGCCCGGCCTGCCAGCCGGAGGCGCCATGAGCCCGCAGAGAACCCCTCCCGCGGGCGGCGGGGACGCAGCGCCGGCCTGCGGCACCTGGGAAGCCGTGCGGCGGCGCGCGCTCCCGGAGCTTGCGGCCGCGACCGGCTTCACCCCCCACGCCGACGGCGGGCTTTCCTTCCCGTTTCTCGGGGAGCCGCGGCGGGTCGACCCGGCGGCGGGCCGGCTGCTCCGCCCCCGGGGCGCGGCGTGGGAGCCCGCCGCGGACCCTCTCCTCGAGCTGGTCCTCCGGCAGTACCTCTGCCGCGCGCGCCGGCCCCTGCCCGAGGACGGCCCCCCGGTCGGCGTGCGCGACCTGCGCGAGGGGCACTTCTTCCGCGGGCCCCACGCCCTCGATTTCGGGCCGCTCCTTGAGCGCTACGGCGCCGACCCCGAGGGCTTCGCGGCCACGGCGCGGCGGCTCGCCGCCGAGCCGGTCGCGCTCGCCGACCGCGCCTTCCGCTTCCGTCCCCTGCCGCGCGTTCCGATCACCCTGCTCTTGTGGACCGCCGACGAGGAGTTCCCCGCGCGCATGACCGCCCTCTTTGCGCGCACGATCGAGGAGGTGCTCCCGGCGGATGCGATCTGGGCGCTCGTTTCGCGCACGGTGCGGGCCCTGCTCGACGGGCGCCCCTGACCGCATCCGGGGAATGGGCTCAGGCGGGGGCGAAGACCTCGGGGTTGACCGTGTGCCGCGGCCGCTCCCCGGCCACGAAGGCGAGGATCTGCTCCACGATCCCGGTGCTCATCTGGTTCATGCCCTCGTAGGTGAAGGCCGCCGTGTGGGGGGTGAGCACGACGTTGTCGAGCTCGAGCAGCGGCGAGGAAAGCGGCGGCTCCTCCTCGAAGACGTCGATCCCCGCGCCGGCGATCCGCCCCTCCCGCAGGGCGGCGGCGAGGTCGGCCTCGTTCACGATCCCGCCGCGGGAGCAGTTGATGAGGAAGGCGCTCGGCTTCATGCGGGAGAGCGCGGCCGCATCGATCAGGTGGCGGCTCTCCGGGGTGAGCGGGACATGCAGGCTCACGATGTCGGCGCGCTCGAGGAGCTCCCCGATCGCCACGCGCTCGATCCCGTGCTCCGCGGCGAAGGCCTCGGGCCAGTAGGGGTCGTGGGCGAGGATGCGCATCTGGAAGCCCTTGGCCCGCAGGGCCACGCAGCGGCCGATCGCCCCCAGCCCGATCAGGCCGAGCGTCTTGTTCCAGATCTCGACGCCGAGGATGCGCGTGTGCTCCCAGCGCTTCTCCCGCAGGCCGCGGTCGCAGCGGAGGATGCGGCGGGCGAGCGCGAGAATCAGGGCGAAGGTGTGGTCGGCCACGGCCTGGTTGTTCGCCCCGGGCGTGTGAAAGACCGGCAGGCGGCGGCGGGTCGCGGCGGCGATGTCCACCGTGTCCAGGCCCGCCCCGAGCTTGGCCACGGCGCGCAGCCGCCCGGCGCGGGCGAGCACCGCCTCGTCAACGCGCAGGTCGTTGCCGCACAGCAGGATCTCCGCCCGGCCGAGGGCCTCGGCAAAGCGCGGGTCGGCAAGGCCGGCGCCCCGGAAGTCGGAGACCTCCAGGCCGGCCCGGCGCAAGGCCTCGAGCGGCGCGGGGTCGAAGGCGCTGAAGGGTCGGGCCTCGACGAGGACGTGGGGGCGGCTCATGCGCGGTCCTCCTCTCCGAAGTCGGGGACGATCCCCGTGTAGGTGTGGGGGGTGATGCGCCGGAGCTCCTCCTTCACCCGGGGCGGGACGGCGAGCGTTTCGATGAAGGCCGCGATCGCCTCCCGCGTGATGCGGCCGCCGGTGCGCGTGAGCTCCTTGAGCGCCTCGTAGGGCCGGGGGTAGCCCTCCCGCCGCAGGACGGTCTGGATCCCCTCGGCCACCACCTCCCAGTGGTCCTCCAGGTCGGCGCGGAGCGCCTCCTCGTGGAGCGTGATCTTCTCCAGCCCCCGGAGCAGGCTCCGGTAGGCGATCAGCCCGTGGGCGAGGGCGACGCCCACGTTGCGGATCACGGTGGAATCGGTCAGGTCGCGCTGCAGGCGCGAAACGGGGAGCTTGGCCGCCAGGTGCCCGAGCAGGGCGTTGGCGACCCCGAGGTTCCCCTCGGCGTTCTCGAAGTCGATCGGGTTCACCTTGTGCGGCATGGCCGAGGAGCCGACCTCTTCCGGCCGGACCTTCTGGCGGAACCAGTCGAAGGCGATGTAGGTCCAGAAATCGCGGGCGAGGTCGAGCAGCACGGTGTGGATGCGCCGCAGGCCGTCGCAGAAGGCGGCGAGGTTGTCGTAGGGCTCGATCTGGGTCGTGACGCGCGTGCGGGTGAGGCCCAGGGTCTCGTTCACGAAGCGGTCGGCGAAGGCGATCCAGTCGACGCCGGGGTAGGCGACGTGGTGGGCGTTGAAGTTCCCCGTCGCCCCGCCGAACTTGGCCGAGAAGGGGATCTCGCGGAGCTGCCGCAGCTGCCCCCGCAGCCGCTCGACGAAGACCTGGATCTCCTTGCCGACCCGGGTGGGCGAGGCGGGCTGGCCGTGGGTGCGGGCGAGCATGGGCACCTCGCGCCACTGCCGCGCGAGCGCGGCCAGCCGGCCGACGACCTGGGTGAGCGCGGGGGCGAGGACCTCGTTCCAGGCCTCCTTGAGGGCGAGCGGGAAGGCCGTGTTGTTGATGTCCTGGGAGGTCAGACCGAAATGGACGAACTCGCGCCAGGGGTCGAGCCCGAGATCGGCGAAGATCTCCTTGAGCCGGTACTCGACCGCCTTGACGTCGTGGTTGATTTCGCGCTCGATCGCCTTGACCCGCTCCTCGTCGGCGCGCGAAAGCCGCGCCAGCCGCTCCCGCAGAGCCGCAAGGCGTCCCGGGTCGACCTCCCGCAGCTCGGGCAGCGGCAGGCGGCACAGGGCGATGAAGTACTCCCCCTCGACGCGCAGCCGGTAGCGGATGAGGGCGCCCTCGGAGAAATGGGCGGCGAGCGGCTCGGCCGCGCGGCGGTAGCGGCCGTCCACGGGGGAAACGGCGGAAAGGGGGTCGAGGGCCATGGGTTCCGGAGTCCGCGGGGGAACACGGCGAAGGGCCTGCCGCCGTTCTTAAACGGGATCGGAAAACCTGTCAAGGCGTGGAGGCGCCGGGCGGGAGCGGCGGCGGACCGCGAGGAGGTAGGCCAGGGTGCCGGCCGCCGCCCCCAGGATGTCGGCCAGCCAGTCCCAGGGGTCCGCCGTGCGGCCGGGCACGAAGGCCTGGTGGAACTCGTCGGTGAGTCCGTAGAGCGCGACCGCGAGGAGGCTCAGGTTGCCGAGCCCCCAGGGGGAGAGCCCCGGCCAGCGGCGGCGGAAGGCGCGGGCGCAGAGGGCGGCGAGCCCGGCGTAGGCGGCGAAGTGGAGGGCCTTGTCGGCCCCGGCGACGGAGGGCAGCGGGGGCGGCTTCGGGAGGGAGGAGGCGAAAAAGATCCCCGCGGCGTAGAGGCCAAGCGGCAGCCAGTGGCTGAGCAACGGGTGCATCGCCCGCGGTTTCGGTCCTTGCCCCTCAGAACCCCGTCGTGGGACGGCGCCGGCCGTAGCGCGCCTCGCAGGGGGCGTTCTTGGTCACGTGCCGCTTGAGCCTCCGGCACCAGAGCGAGACGAAGGTGCGGCAGGAACCGTCCAGGCCGGCGGCCCGGGCGAAATCGGCCTCGGGGCAGCGCAGGTCGCAGAAGCGGACCCGGCTCGTCGTCACCCCGGCGTTTTCGGGGTCGCCTCCGGGCGGGGGGCGTCGGGCCATCGGCGTGCGCCTCCCTTCAGCCGCCGAAGCCCTCGAAGGAGAGCGCGCGGCGGCGCACGTTCTCCCGGACGGCCTCGACGAAGCGGCCGCAGTCGACCCCCGGGGTCACGCGGCCGTCGAGCGTGCGCACGGCGAGCGTCCCGCTCTCCCGCTCGCGCGGGCCCACGGTGAGGATGAGCGGCACCTGGGCGAGCTGCGCCTCCCGGACCTTGCGGTTGAGGCTCTCGGTGCGGGCGTCCACCTCGACGCGCAGGCCGGCGCCGTCGAAGGAGCGCCTGAGCTCCTGGGCGTGGGCGACGAGCTCGTCGTTCATCGGCAGGAGGACGGCCTGCACGGGCGCCATCCACAGGGGAAACCGGCCGGCGAAGTGCTCGATCAGGATGCCGAGGAAGCGCTCGATCGAACCGTAGATCACGCGGTGGATCATGATCGGCCGCTTGCGCTGGTTGTCGCGGTCGACGAAGACGAGCTCGAAGCGCTCGGGGAGCGACATGTCGAGCTGGATGGTGCCGCACTGCCAGGTGCGGCCCAGGGCGTCCTTGATGTGGATGTCGATCTTGGGGCCGTAGAAGGCCCCGTCGCCCTCGTTCACCTTGTACTCCCGGCCGTAGGCGGCGAGCGCGGAGCGCAGCCCGTCGGTGGCGAGCGCCCACTGCGCGTCGGTGCCGATCGACTTCTTGGGCCGCGTGGAGAGCTCGAGGTGGAAGCCCAGCCCGAAGGTGGCGTAGATGCGCTCGACGAGGCGCAGCACCCCGAGGATCTCGGCCTCGATCTGCTCGGGGGCCATGAAGATGTGCGCGTCGTCCTGATGGAAAGCGCGCACGCGGAAGAGCCCCGAGAGGACCCCGGAGAGCTCGTGGCGGTGGACGAGCCCGATCTCCGCCGCCCTGAGCGGCAGCTCCCGGTAGGAGTGGGGCCGGCGGTTGTAGAGGAGCATGCCGCCCGGGCAGTTCATCGGCTTGATGGCGTACTCGGTCTCCTCGATCGCCGTCGTGTACATGTTCTCGCGGTAGTTGTCCCAGTGGCCGGAACGCTCCCAGAGCGCGCGGTTCAAGAGGAGAGGCGTCTTCGTCTCCACGTACCCCGCCGCCCGGTGCTCCTCCCGCCAGTAGTCGAGCAGCGCGTTCCAGAGCACCATCCCCCGCGGGTGGAAAAAGGGCATCCCCGGGGCCTCGTCGTGAAAGCTGAAGAGGTCGAGGGCCTGGCCGATCCGGCGGTGGTTGCGGCGGCGGGCCTCCTCGAGGAAGCGCAGGTAGGCGTCGAGATCTTTCTTGTCGAAGTAGGCCGTGCCGTAGATGCGCTGCAGCTGGGCGCGCGAGGGGTCCGCCCGCCAGTAGGCGCCGGAGACCTTGAGGAGCTTGACGGCCTTGACGAATCCGGTGTGCGGGACATGGGGCCCGCGGCAGAGGTCGGCGAACTCCCCCTGCTCGTAGACCGAGATCACCCCCTCGGGCAGCTCGCGGATCATCTCGAGCTTGTAGGGCTCCTCGCGGTAGAGGGCGAGCGCCTCCTCCCGGCTCACCTCGCGGCGGCGGATGGGCAGCTTCGCCTGGACGATCTTCTGCATCTCGGCCTCGATGCGGGGGAAGTCCTCCTCGGAGACGGGGGGCATGTCGATGTCGTAGTAGAAGCCCTCCTCGACGACCGGCCCGATGGTGAGCTTGGCCTCCGGGTAGAGCCGCTGGATCGCCTGGGCCATCACGTGCGCGGCGCTGTGGCGCAGGATCTCGAGCGCCTCGGGATCGCGGGGGGTGATCACCCGCACCGCCGCGTCGCGGTCGATCCGGGTGTCGAGATCGACGAGCCGGCCGTCGATCTCGAGGGCCACCGCGTTGCGGGCGAGGGTCTCGGAGAGGCTGCGGGCGAGCTCCCGGCCGCTCACGGGCCCCTCGAACTCCCGCCGGCTGCCGTCGGGGAGCGTGATCCCAATCATGAACATCCCTCCTCGGGAGAGGTCCCGAAACGACGGGACCGGCGCGGCCGCAAACCGCCGGTCCCTGCCGATGCCGCACATCCGGGCTTGAGTCAAGCAAAGAAACTATTGTAGAGAAGATCGCATGTCCGGGTCAAGACAGACCGCCGCATCGCCCGCCGCGCCCCCCGTCTCCTGGGTCGACACCCCGGAGGCGCTCTCCGCCCTGGCGCGGGAGATCGCCGCCGCGCCGGCGATCGGCGTCGACCTCGAGGCCGATTCGCTCTACCATTTCCAGGAGAAGACCTGCCTGCTCCAGATTTCCGCCCCCCCGCGGCATGCGGTGGTGGACACGATCGCCCTGCGGGACCTCGCCTGCCTCAAGCCCCTGTTCGGCGACGCCCGCATCCGCAAGGTCTTCCACGGCGCGGACTACGACCTCCGCCTCCTCCAGCGCGACTTCGGCATCCGCGTCGCCCAGCTCTTCGACACCCAGCTCGCCTGCCGCTTTCTCGGCTTCGCGGAGACCGGCCTCGAGGCCGCCCTGAAGCGCACCTTCGGTGTGGAGCTCGACAAGAGCCAGCGCCGCAAGGACTGGTCGCAGCGCCCGCTCCCGCCGGCCATGGTCGCCTACGCCGCGGCCGACGTGCGCCACCTCGTGCCGCTCGCGGAGCATCTCGCGGCGGAACTCGCCGCGAAGGGGCGTCTCGCCTGGGTGCTCGAGGAGTGCCGCCTGCTTGCCGAGCTGCCCTTCGCCGAGGGCAAGGAGCCGGGGCCCCGCTTTGTCTCCTGCAAGGGGGCCGGCCGCCTCGGCCCGCGGGGCCTGGCGGTGCTGGAGGCCCTGCTGGCGCTGCGCGAAGCGCTGGCGCGGAAAAAGGACCGCCCGCCGTTCAAGGTCTTCCGCACCGAAAGCCTGCTCGCCCTGGCCGAGCACCCCCCGCGCGACGGCCGCGGCCTCGCCGAAAGCGGGGCCCTCAGCCCGCTGCAGATCGAGCGCTACGGCCGGGAGGTGCTGGCGGCGATCGCCTCGGCCCTCTCGCTCCCCGAGAACCGCCTGCCCCGCTACCCGCGCCGCCCCCGCGAGACCCTGAACGCCGCGGCCGGCGAGCGCCTCCAGGCCCTGCGCCGCTGGCGCGAGCGCAAGGGCCGCGCGCTCGGCCTCGAGCCGGCGCTCGTCTGCTCCAAGGCGGCGATGCGCGCGCTCGCCGAGCGGCGGCCGCGGTCGGAGGCCGAGCTCCGGGACATCGGCGAGCTGCGGCCCTGGCAGCGCGCGGCCTTCGGCGGCGAGCTGCTCGCCCTGCTGCAGGGCAAGGGGTGAGCGGCGATGGAGGTCTTCATCCCCTGCGGGGGGATCCGGCTCGAGGGCCGCCTGGAGGAGGCGGCCGGACCGCGGGCGGCGCTGATCGCCCACCCCCATCCCCTCTACGGCGGGGACATGGACAACCCCGTGGTCGTCGCCCTGGCGCGGGCCTTCCGCGAGGCGGGGTACTCGGTGCTGCGCTTCAATTTCCGCGGCGTGGGGCGAAGCGAAGGGGCCCACGGCGGCGGCGGCCCGGAACGGGACGACCTCGCCGCCGCGCGGGAGTGGCTCCGCGGACGGGGCGCCGTGGAGATCCTCGGCGCGGGCTACTCCTTCGGCGCCTGGGTGCTCGCCGGCGCGCCGGAAGGCTTCTCCGGGCTGCTCCTCGTCTCCCCGCCGGTTGCGCTCCTCGACTTCGGCGCCCCCGCGCCGCTGCCCGCCCTGCGCCTCGTCGTCACCGGCGAGCGCGACCCGATCGCCCCCGCCCGGCGGATCGAGCCGCTGCGGCGCATCTGGAACCCCGAGGCCGCACTCGAGGTGATCCCCGGCACCGACCACTTCTACACGGGCGCCCTCGAGGCGCTCGCCGCGGCCGCCGCGCGGGCGCTCCGCGCCCCGGGGGGCGGCAAGGGGCCGCCGGGCTGATCCGCCGGGCGGGGGCGACGCCCGCCGCCGCCGCAAGACCCCTTCCGGGGCGGCCCCCCGACCTTGCGGGCGAACCCCCGTCCCTTACCGCGCCGGGAGCTCCCCGCGGAGCAGCTTCTTCAAGCCCGCGAGCGTTCCCTTCCAGGCCGCCTCCTCGCCCACCATCAGGGCGACGATCACGTCCTGTTCGACGCTCACCTCGAGGGCGATTTCCCCGCCGCCCGTCTTGAAGACCGCCTCCGCCCAGCGCGCGGCCGGAAGGCCGAGGGCCTCGCAGTCGAAATCGGTGCGCACCTCGGCCGTGAGCCGGATCTCGCTCATCGCCTCCCTCCCTCCCCCGCTCCCCTTGCTCAGGTCAGCTCCCGCAGCCGCTCGAGCCAGGCCTCGGCCTCGGGCCCCGAAAAGCAGTAGCGCATCTCGCGGAAACGGCGGCGCAGCCGCTTCACCTCCTCGCCGACCGGGGTCTTGCGCAGGATGCAATCGGCGATCAGCTGGGCGAGCGCGGCGAAATCGGAGGGCCCCATGCCGAAGCGGGTCATCTCCTGCACGCCCATGCGCAGCGCTCCGGCGGCGGTGAAGCCTTCCTCGTCGGGGGCCGCCTGGAAGTTGAGCAGGATGTGGTTTTCCTCGAGCCGCCTGGCGATCCGCGGCCCGCGGGCGTAGCCCACGAGCAGGATCACCTGGTGGGTCTCGGTGTGGGACAGGGCCGGGTCCCCGGCCACGCGCAGCCCGCAGGCGGCGAGCGCGGCGGCGAAGGCCTTGGCGTTTTCGATCACCGCCGCGCGGTAGGCCTCGCCGAAGCGCTCCATCTCGTAGGTGGCCGCGAGCAGCCCGAGGAGGGTCCCCAGGTGGTGGTTGCTCAGGCTGCCCGGGAAAGTGCGCCGCTCGATCGCCTCCCAGAGGGGGTAGCGGGGGTCGCGGGGGGGGAAATCGCAGGCGACGAGTCCCCGCTGCGTCCCGAAGAAGGTCTTGTGCGTCGAGCCGGTGAGGATGTCGGCGCCCTCGGCGAAGGGCTGCTGGAAGGAGGGCCCGAGCAGCCCGAGGACGTGGGCCGCGTCGTACATCAGGACCGCCGGCACGCCGGTTTCGCGGAGGGCGGCCCGGATCTCGGCCACGGGCTCGCGGTAGATCGTCAGGCTGCGGCCAAGGATCACGAGCTCGGGGCGGGCCTCCGCGATCAGCTCGCGGGTCGCGGCGAGGTCGATGCGGAAGGGGTCCTCGGGCAGCACCGGAAAGGGGAGCGCCGCCGGCCGCTCGCGCCGCGACTCGCGCATCACGAAATCCTTCAGCGCCCCCGAAGGCTGCGCGCTCAGGTGCCCGCCGCGGATGATGTGGTGGTTGAGGACCGCGCGCAGCCGGCGCGGCTCGCGCCGCCGGTCGGCCCGGTTGAGAAAGTCGAGGAGGGCGCCGTAGACGGCCATGTTGGCCATCTGCCCGGAGATGGGGCGCACCTCGACGTTGCGGCAGCCGAACATGCGGCGCAGCCCGTCGACGAGCATCCGCTCCACCTCGCCGATGAAGGCGGTCCCCTGGTAGAAGAAGACGTCGGCCTCGCGGAAGGCCTTGAGGGCCTTGTGCTCGGCGTAGCGGCCGACGGGGTCGGTGACGGAGAGCAGCCGCACGAGCCGCGAAGGCGTCTGCTCCGAGGGGATCAGGTTGATGCAGGCTTGCTGGCGCCAGCGGTGGTTTTCGACCGCCCGGGCGACCAGCGCGGCCGTCCGGGCGGCGGGGTCGCCGGCGGGGGCGGCGGGCGGCTCCGCCCCGCCCTCGGGCCAGAGCACGGGCCAGGCGCGGGGCGGGGCCTCGTTGCGCAGGTGGCAGGGGACGATCACGGCGCGCGCCGGCCGGCCGCGGATGTCGATCTCGATCTCGTCGCCCTCCTCGAGGTCGCTGTCGATCAGGGCGAGGCCGATGGCGCGCATGCCCTTCTCGCCGGTCTGGACCGAAGCGAGCCCCTCCCCCGCCGTCACCCAGTAGGGCACCATGGTCCCGCTGGTCACCCATCCCGCCGGCTGCGAGGCCCGGAGCACGGTCGCCCCGGCCCGCGCGATCCCGCGGTCGATCAGTGCGATCGGCCGGATGAGCCGCGGCAGATCCTCGAGGCGGGCGAAATCCCGGGCGAGGAAGCGGCGCCAGGCCTCGAACTGCCGCGTGAGCGGCTCCCGCCCCACGAAGTCGCCCTTGAGGGGCGAGAGGCTGACGGCGGCGCGGGCGGCCGGGCAGGCGAAGACGGGGATCGGCCGCCCCGCGGGGTCCAGGCCCAGCTCGTGGCCGTAGAGCGGCAGGCCGGCCTCCAGGCGCAGCGTGTCGCGCGCGCCCAGGCCCACCGGCTGGGCCCCGGCGGCGGCCAGGGCGTCCCAGAGAGAGAGGGCGGTCTCCGGCGCGCAAAAGATCTCGAAGCCGATCGGCTCGCCGGTGTAGCCCGTGCGGCTGATCCACAGCGGGGCCCCTTGCCAGGAGGCCGCGCAGAGGCGGTTGCGGAAGGGCTCGGGCAGGCAGCCCCCCCCGAGCCGCGAAGCGAGGATCCCCCGCGATTCCGGCCCCTGGAGGCTCAGCATGGCCGTCTCGCAGGTGAGGTCCGCGAGCGCGACCCCGGGAACGTCGCTTGCCGCGGTCTGCAGGTGCTCGAGGTCCCGCTCCCGGTTGGCGGCGTTGACCACGAGGAGGTACTCCCCGGCCGTGAGCCGGTAGAGGTAGGCGTCGTCCAGGGCGCCGCCGGAGGCGTCGGGGAGCAGGGTGTACTGGGCCTCCCCGGGGTTGAGGGCGGCCGCGTTGTTGCTGAGCACCCGCTGCAGCAAGGCGAGCGCCTCCGGGCCCGTGACGCGGAAGCGGCCCATGTGGGAGATGTCGAAGAGCCCGCAGCGGCGGCGGGTCTCGAGGTGCTCGGAGACGATGCCGGCGGCGTAGTGCAGGGGCATCTCCCAGCCGGCGAACTCGGTGAAGGCGGCCCCGAGCGCCCGGTGGCGTTCAAAGAGCGGGGTTCTGTGCGCCATGGCGAAGCTCCACATGCGGCCCGGGGCCCCAAGCGCCCCGGAGGGGGTGAGCGAAACGGCGATGCGGGCCGGGGTGCATTAGACCGCGGATCCCGCCGTCGTGTCAAACGGCCGCCCCGTGCGGCCGGCTCGACTTTCGCCGCGGAATGGGCTACCAAGCTTGAACCCCCCGGCCCCGCGGCCCTCCGGCCGCCGCCCGGCGCCGGGAACCCTACCGGGAGGTGCTCCCATGACCGTCCGCACCACCGTGCGCTGGATCGGCGAAACCCACTTCGTCGGCATCGACTCCGGACGCCACGCGGTCGTCCTTTCCGGCCAGACCGAGGCCATCGGCGCGAAACCCTCCGAGCTCCTGCTGATCGCTCTCGCCGCCTGCTCGGCCGTGGATGTGGTCGAGATCCTGCGCAAGAAGCGCATCGAGCTGCGCTTCTTCGAGGTGCTCACCGCGGCCGAGCGCGACCCGGAGCCGCCCTGGCCCTACCGCCGCATCGACCTCGTCTACCGCCTGGCGGGACGGGGGCTGACCGCCAAGGCGGCCGAGCAGGCGATCCGGCTGTCGCAGGAAAAATACTGCTCGGTCGCCGCCACCGTGCGCGGGGTGGCCGAGCTCGGATGGCGCCTGGAGCTCCTCGGGGAGGAAGGCCCGCCTAACCCCGGGACGGCCGGCGGAGCGGTGCCCGGGCTTTGACTCCCCCCTGCGGCTGCGGTAGAGTGGGGGGACCTGGAGAACGCCCCCCGGCCCCGATGGCTCCGCCCCCACCGGCCGGGGAGAGAAAGCAAGGCCATGCTCGCCGATCTCGACAACGGAAGACACGACACGACCCTCCGGCTCTTTCAGCGGGTCAGCCGCATGAGCCGGGAGCAGCAGTTCCTGCTCCTGCGGCAGCTCGCCGGCGAGCGGGTCACGCGCGAGATCTTCCAGCTGATCGTCGCCATGCCCGAAAGCGAGCAGCTCCAGCTGCTCGAGCAGCTCGGCCGGATGGGCGAGAGCGACGCCGGGGAAAGGACGCTCCGCCTGGAGGGAAGCGAGCCACGGATGCGCGAATACCCCCGCAAATCCTGCCTGATCAACGCCGACTACCGCGTCCGCGGCCGGGATTGCCGCAGCTACATCCTGGACATCAGCATCGGGGGCGTCTTCGTCGAGACCCGCGAGCGTTTCACCGTGGGCGAGGAGGTCATTCTCAATTTCACGCTTCCCGATCACCGCCAGCCCTTTTCCCTCCGCGGCCGCATCGCCTGGAGCGGGCCGGAGGGTTTCGGGGTCAAGTTCGAGCCCCTGCCGCCTTCCCAGGGGAGCGCCATCCGGCGCTTCGTGGAAGAACCGAAATGAAACTGCGCCTCCTCGCCGCCCTCGCCTGTTTTCTGCTCCCCGGGCTCTCCTACCTCAACGCGGACGTCTTCCGCTGGGTCGACCGCGACGGGACGGTCGTCTTCGGCAACCGGCCGCCGGCGGACGCCCGCGACGTGCGGCGGATGTTCGAGGAAGCCGCCCCGGCGCCCGCCCCCCCCGGCGCCGCGGAGCCGGGCGACGCCGGCGTCGAGGCCGTCCTCCAGGAACTCGAAGCCGAGAAGGCGCGCGAGGAGGCGGAACGGCGCCAGGCCGAGGCCGTGCGCCGCCAGGCTCCCCCGACGCGCGAGGAGCTGATCGCCCGCGAGCGGGAGAAGCTCGAAAAACGGATCGCCGAGCTCGAAGAGCAGCCGCTCGAGTATTTCGGCTCGCAGAAAAACAAGCGCGTGCGCATCGGCTACTACCGCTACCGCTTGGACAAGCTGCTGGCCGACCCGGAGGGCTATTTCGCCAACCCCGAGCCCTTCGAGGGCAACGTCAAAACCCCGGCACAGGAATAGGGACGCCGCATGCATCCGTCCGACCGCGAATCCGAATCCAAAGAAAGCTTCGTCCTCAGCGGGAGCGCCTCCAGGCGCGAAGAACCCGAAGAGCCTTACGCCTACGGCCGCAGCGCGGGCGAGGGGACGGAGTGGAGAAAATCGCTCAAACCCCTGGTGGTCGCCGGCGCGGGCCTGCTCGTCCTCATCGTCCTGGCGCTGCTCTTTCTCACCGGCTCGCCGCGGGGCTCCGAGCGCGAGGCCCTGAAAGGAATCGATTCCCGGTTGCGCGCGGTGGAGGAGAAACTCGCCCGGCTCGAGGCCATGGAAAGCGGCCTCGCCCGGCTCGAGCGCCGCGACAAAGAGGCGGCCGCCCTCGCCGAGCGCCTCGCCCAGCTGGAAGCCGCCTGGAACAAAAAATTCGACCAGCTCGCCCGCGACGCCGCCCGGCCGGCGGCCCGCCCCCAAGAGCCCGCGGCCGCGGTCAAGCCCGCCGAAGCGGCCGCCAAACCGGCCGCCGCCCCCGCCGCCGTGAAGCCGGCGGCCCAGCCCCGGGTGCATGTCGTGCAGAAGGGGGAAACCCTCTACGGCATCAGCCGGCGTTACAAGGTCGCCTTCGACGAACTCGTCAAGCTGAACCGGCTCGACCCCAAGGCGCCGCTGAAAGCCGGGCAAACGCTCACCCTGCCGCCCGAACGCGGCTGAAGAAACGCCGACCGGTTCTCTGGCCGCACCCCGGCGGCCGGGCCGCCGCGCGCGGGGCTCCGCCTCACCAACCTCCATTACTCAACCCGCCTAATTCAAATCACTCATTGACATTCTTCATGCTCATCATTGTCTTGACATCCAACTTTTCGATCCTACCTTACCGGCGCCAACGCAGTGCAACATCACCGCAACGAGAAAGGAGGAGAACCATGATCTACCGCAGGCTGACCGGCTTTCCCGGATGGTTTTCCCGCTCGCCGTTCGTCGAGCTCGAGCGCATGCGGCGCCAGATGGACCGCCTGTTCGAGGAGTGGGCCTCGCCGCGCCCGGTTTCCGGGGTCTTCCCGCTCGTCAACCTGACCGAGACCAAGGAGAGCTACTTCATCCGCGCGGAGCTCCCCGGAATGACCGCCGCCGACCTCGACATCCAGGCGACGGGCAACAGCGTCTCGATCTCCGGCGAGCGCAAGATCCCCGCCGAGAATTCCAATGCCCGATACCATCGCCGGGAGCGCGAGTCCGGGAAATTCTCGCGCGTCATCGGGCTGCCCGGCGAAATCAACCCCGACAAGGTCGAAGCCCGGCTCGAAGACGGCATCCTCACGATCGTCGTCCCCAAGGCCGAGGCGAGCAAGCCCCGTCAGATCACGGTGAAATGAGAAGGGAGGTGAAGGCGATGGCCGAGAGCAAGGAGCTGAAGGTGAAGGAGAAGCAGGAGCTTGCCGCAAAGGCCGAGCAGACGACCCCCGGCCCGACGTTCACGCCGGATGTGGACATCTTCGAGACCGACAAGGCGATCACGCTGCTCGCCGACGTCCCGGGGGTGAAGCCGAAGACGCTCAGCATCGATCTGCGCGACAACATCCTCACGATCGTGGGCGACGTCGAGCCCTTCGAGCACCCCGACGAGGAGGATCTCCTGGTCGAGTACGAAACGGGCCGGTTCTACCGCCAGTTCACCCTTTCCGAGGTGATCGACCAGAACCGCATCGAGGCGAAGCTGCAGGACGGGGTGCTGCGCCTGACCCTGCCCAAGGTCGAAAAGGCGACCCCCCGCAAGATCACCGTCCAGAGTGCCTGAAGACCCAAGGCCGCGGGTCGCCCCTCCCGAGCTGCGGGGGGGGACCCGCGGCCGCAAGCCGCCTTCCGCCGCCGGGCGGCCTGTGACGCGAGGGGATGAAAGATTACTACCTCATCCTGGGCGTCAGCCGCGAAGCGACGACCCGCCAGATCCGGCGCGCCTTCCGCCGCCGGGTCAAAGAGCTCCACCCCGACGTGGGCGGCCCGACCGCCGATGCCGCCGCCTTCCGCGACGTGACCGAAGCCTACGAGACACTCGGCCGGCCCGAGCGCCGCCGCTCCTACGACGCGCTCCTTGCCCGCCGGGAATCCCCCCCGCCGCCGCCGCCGCGGCGCGCGCGCCCGGCGCGCGCCCGGCCGCACGGCGCAGGCTTGGAGATCGCCCTCGAGGTCGTGCTCAGCCCGCGGGAAGCGCGGCGGGGCGGGGTTTTTCCGCTGCGCCTGCCCGTCGGCCTGCCCTGCGGCGCCTGCGGCGGGCGCGGCGGCTACGCCGGGGTCTGCCCGCGGTGCGGGGGGTGGGGCTTTCGCGAAACACGGCTCGCCTTCGACCTCGTGCTGCCGCCCGGCGTCCCGACGGTCGCCCGGCTGCGGTGCGCGCTCGACGCGTGGGGGGTCCCGGGCGCGCGGCTCACGATCCTGCTGCGCACGGCCCCGGGGGTGCCGGACTGAGCGGGCGGGGGACGCGGGGGGTCAGGAGATCCGCCGGACCGCGCCCGCGGTCTGGATCTCGGGCGGCAGGTCCTCGACGCGGATCACCGCCTCGACCCCGAGGGCGAAGGCGCGCTCGATCACGTTCTCGAGCTGGATCAGGTTTCCCGGCCAGCGGTAGGCGTGCAGGATGTCCATCACCTCGGGGGTCACGGTGTACACCGGGCGGGCGCCCCGCGCGTTGAAGCGCTCCAGGAAATGGTGGACGAGGAGGCAGAGGTCCTCCAGGCGCTCGCGGAGCGGCGGCATGCGGATCAGCGCGCCGCCGAAGAGCGGAAAGAGGCCGGCATCGAGCTCCCCGCGGGCGAGCGCCTCGCGCACCGCCTTCTGGGTCGCCGCGACGAGCCGGGCCTGCGGCCGGAGGGCCGGCTCGGCGGAAGCCGGCCGGGAGCGAACCAGGCGCGCAAGGGCTTCCTGGGCCACGGCGGGCAGATCGCAGAGCTCGTCGAGGTAGACCGTCCCCTCCCCCGCGGCGGCCCAGAGTTCGGCGAAGCGCTCCGCGGCGGCCTCGGCCTCGAGCCCGCGGAAGCCGCTGCGGCAGGCGACGGCCACGAAGGGCCGCTCGGCCGGCCCGGAGAGCTCGTGGAGCACCCGCGCGGCGAGCTCCTTGCCGGTGCCGCTTTCGCCCTCGATCAGCACCGGGCCGGCCCCCGCCCGCACCCGTTCGAGACCCTCGTAGACCTCCTGCATGCGCGGGCTGATGCCGACCAGCCGGCCCAAGCGGTGCCGGAGCGCCCCGCGCGGGGCCGGCCGCCCCGCATCGCCCTGCGCCCGGCGCTCGCCGAGGATGCGCACGACGATGTCCCGGAGGACGGGGAGCTTGAAGGGCTTCTGCAGGTAATCGTAGCTTCCGGCCTTCATGGCGCGGATCGCCGACTCCATCGTCCCGTGTCCGGTCACCATGACGACGGCGGTTTCGGGCCGCAGGGCCTTGATGGCGCTCAAGAGCTCGATGCCGTCGATGTCGGGCATCTTGATGTCGGTGAAGACGACGGCGAACGGCCGCTCGCGGATGCGCTCGAGGGCGCGCAGGCCGTTGTCGGCGCACTCCACGCGGTAGCCCGCCTCCTCGAGGTACTCGGCCACGAGGTCCAGGATCGCCCGGTCGTCGTCCACGAAGAGAATGTCCGCCGCTTCCATCGTCCGCCGCATCCCCTTTCCGCTTCGCCGCCCCGCCGGATGCGGGGTCAGGATTCGTTCACCAGGCCGTCGAGCTGGTAGCGCTTGATCTTCTCGAGGAGGGTCGTGCGCTTGATCTGGAGCAACTCCGCCGCCCGGTACTTCACCCCCCCCGCTTTCTCGAGCGCGCTGCGGATCAGGGCCTTTTCGAACTCCTGCACCGCGGCCGGGAGCGAAATCCCCTCGACGGCCGGGAGGGCCGCCCGCCGCCTCTCCCGCAGGGGGTGGGCGGCGCGGATCTTCTCCGGCAGGTCCTCCAGGCCGAGGAGATCGCCCTCCTTCAGCACCACCAGCCGCTCGATCAGGTTGCGCAGCTCGCGGACGTTGCCGTACCACGGGTAGTGGACCAGGGCCTCTAGGGCCTCGGCGGAGAGACGCATCGGCGGCCGCCGGTTGCGGCGGGCGGACTCCTCGAGGAAATGCTCGGCCAGAAAGGGGATGTCGCTGCGGCGCTCCCGGAGGGGGGGAAGCACGATGGGAATCACGTGGAGCCGGTAGAAGAGGTCCTCGCGGAAGGCCCCCTTTTGGACCTCCTCCTCGAGGTCGCGGTGGGTGGCGGCGATGATGCGCACGTTGATGCGGATCGTCTCCCGCCCGCCCACGGGCTCGAACTCGCCCTCCTCGAGGACCCGCAGCACCTTGACCTGGAGCTCGGGGCTCATGTCCCCGATCTCGTCGAGAAAGACCGTCCCGCCGTCGGCGAGCTCGAACTTGCCCGGCGTGTCGGCAACGGCGCCCGTGAAGGCGCCGCGGCGGTAGCCGAAAAACTCGCTCTCGAGCAGGCCCTCGGGGGTCGCCCCGCAGTTGATCGGCACGAAGGGCCTGCCGCGGCGCGGCGAGCACTCGTGGATCAGGCGCGCGAGCACGCCCTTGCCCGTCCCGGTCTCCCCGTTCAGCAGGATGGTGGTGTCGCTGGCGGCGGCCTTCTCCACGATGCGCAGGATGCGCTTCATCGAGGGGCTCTGCGCCACCAGGCCCGGCATGGCGGCGCCGGCAGCGAGCGGGATGACCCGGGGTGTCGAGCGGTTGGGTTCGGCCATGCGGACGGGGTCCTCGAGGTCGGGAAAGCCGCCTCCGCCTGGCGGAGACGGCCGAGTTCTGATAACAGGTTTTGCGATGGATCGCAAACCCCGCGCCGTGGAAGCGCCGTGACCCCCGCCGCCCCCGCCCCCGACCCCCGGCCCCGCCCCGCGGACCTCCCGGCGGCGGAGATGCGCCCCGAAATCGCCGTCGGCGTGCGCGAGCTCGTCGAGTTCGTGCTGCGCCGCGGGGACCTGCGCGCCGAATTCACGGGGGCCGCCGCCGCGGCCGAGGCCGTGCGCCTGCACCAGCGGATCCAGGCCTCGCGGCCCCCGGACTACCTCCCCGAGGTCGCCCTCGCCCGCACGGTGGAGGGCGAAGGCCTGCGGCTGCGGGTCAGCGGGCGGCTCGACGGGGTCTTCACCGGCGGGCTCTTCCCGCGGGTCGAGGAGATCAAGACGACGCGGCGCCCCCTGCGGGAGTGCCTGCGCGAGGAAAACCCGCTGCACTGGGGCCAGGCGCGGATCTACGCCTTTCTCTACGCCGCCGCCCACGGCCACGCGGCCGTCGAGGTCCAGCTCACCTACGCCCGCACGGACAGCGGGGCGACCCGCTCGGTGCGCCGGCTCTACGACGTGGAGGAACTTGCGGCCTTCTTCGACGAGGTGGTCGGCCGCTACCTGCGCTGGGCGGAAGCGCTTCGCGCCTGGGCCGCGGTGCGTGACGCCTCCATCCGGGAGCTCGCCTTCCCCTTTTTCTCCTTCCGGCCGGGGCAGCGGGAGATGATCGGCGCCGTCCGCGAGGCCCTGCGGCGCGGCGGGCGGATCTTCATCCAGGCGCCGACGGGCATCGGCAAGACGCTCGCGGTCCTCTACCCGGCGGTGCGCGCCCTCGCCGAGCGCTCCTGCGAGAAAATCTTCTACCTCACGGCGCGCACGACGGGCCGGCTGGCCGCCGAGAGCGCGCTCGCCGCCCTGCGCGGCCGGGGCCTGCGGCTCAAGCACCTCGCCTTGACCGCCCGGGAGAAGGTCTGCCTGCAGCCGGGCGCGGCCTGCACCCCCGAGGAGTGCGGCTTCGCCGCCGGCCACTTCGACCGCCTCCCCGCGGCGCGCGAAGCCCTCTTCCGCGAGGAGGCCTGGACCCGGGAGGCCGTGGCCGAGGCCGCCCGGGCCCAGCGGGTCTGCCCCTTCGAGCTCTCGCTCGACCTGGCCCGCTGGGCCGACCTCGTGGCCTGCGACTACAACTACGCCTTCGACCCCCGGGCCTTTCTGCGCCGGTTTTTCCTCGAGGAGGGCGGGCCCTGGGCCTTTCTCGTGGACGAGGCCCACAACCTCGCCGAGCGCTCGCGGGAGATGTTCTCGGCCGAGCTGCGCCGGTCCCCCTTGCGCGAGCTCGGCCTGCGGCTCGGCGGGGACCTCCCGGCGATCCGCCGGCGTCTTGAGGACCTCGACGCCTGCCTCGCCCCCGCGGCCCGGCGGGCCCGCGCCGCGGGAGGCGCCGTCGCCGACCCTCACCCGCCCGCCGAGCTCCTCGCGCACCTCGGCGGCTTGGCGTCGGCCGCGGAGGGCTGGCTCGAGAAGAACCGCCGCACCCCCTACCGCCGGGAGCTCGAGGAACGCTACTTCGAGGCCGCGGCGTTTCTGCGCATCGCCGAGCGCTTCGACGAGGCCTACGCCACCTGCTGGGAGGCCGCCCCCCGGGATCTGCTCGTCAAGCTCTTCTGCGTCGACCCGGCGCGGCCGATGGCCGAGGCCCTGCGCCGCTGCCGCGCGGCCGTCTTCTTCTCGGCCACCCTCTCGCCCCCGGACTACTTCCGCTCCCTGCTCGGGGGCGGCCCCGCGGAGAGCCTGACGCTGCCCTCCCCGTTCCCGGAGCGCCACTTCGGCGTGTTCGTCGCCGACACCGTCTCCACCGTCTACCGCGACCGCGCCCGCACCTGCGGCGAGGTGGCCCGGATGCTCCGCCGCTTCGTGGAAGGCCGCCGCGGCAACTACCTCCTCTTCTTCCCCTCCTACGAGTACCTGCGGCTCGTGCTCGCGGCCTTCCGCCGCGAAGGCCCGCGGGCCGACCTCCTCGTGCAGGAGCCGGGCATGGGCGAGGCCGAGCGCGAGGCCTTCCTCGCCCGCTTCGAGGCCCCGGGCGGCGGCACGCTCGTCGGCTTCGCCGTGATGGGCGGGGCCTTCGGGGAGGGCATCGATCTCGCCGGCGCGCGGCTCTCCGGCGCGGCCGTCGTGGGGGTCGGGCTCCCGGCGGTCGGCCTCGAACGCGAGCTCATCCGCGCCCACTTCGCCGCCCGGGGGGAGAGCGGCTACGACTACGCCTACCGCTTCCCGGGCATCCAGCGCGTGCTGCAGGCCGCCGGCCGCGTCATCCGCTCGGAAGACGACCGGGGGGTTTTGCTCCTCCTCGACCGCCGCTACGCCGAGGAGAAAACCCGGCGGCTGCTGCCGCCGGCGTGGAAGCCGCGGCCCGTGCGCGGCGAGCGCGAGCTCGCCGAGGAACTGGCGCGCTTCTGGGACGCCCCCCCCGGCCGGGACCCCCGCGGCGGCCCGCTCGCGAATTGACTTTTGCAGCTCATCCCGCTAATCTTTTCGGATCGAAACCCCGCTGAATCCGCTGGAGGCGCAGATGGCGGAAACCGCACGCACGCTCGGGCTGGCCGGTCTCCTCGTGGCCGCGGCGGCCCTTTCCGCCTTCGCCCAGACCAAGGTCTACACCTGGACCGACGCCCGCGGCCGCCTGCACCTCACCGACGCCCCCCCGCCGGCCGAGGCGCGGCTGCAGGACGTCGTCGAGGCCGAGGCCTCGGAGGGGGCCGAGGAGCTTCGCCTGCGCCGGCTCGAAAAGCGCCGCCAAGAAGAGCGCCGCGAGGCGGCGGAAGCCCGGGAGCGCCGCGCCCGCGAGGCCGAGGAGGCGGCGCGGGAGGCGATCCGCCGCGCCGAGGAGCAGGAGCGCCGCGCCCTGGAAACCCGGCAGCGCTTCGGCAACACCCCCTCGCGCCGCGAGCAGTTCAAATACCGCATCCGCGCCGAGGAGGAGCGCGCCGCGGCCGCGCGCACCGAGGCCGAGCAGGCGCTCGAGCGCGCCCGGACCGCCTCCGAGGAGGCCCGCCGCGGCGCGGGGCCCCGCGCCCCGGAGGCTGCGCCGTGACACCCGCCGCCGCCCTCGACTGGCTGCTCGCCGCGCGGCCCTGGTCCTTCACGATGACCGCGATCTCGGTCTCCGTGGGGGCGGCGCTCGCCGCGCGCGACGGTGCCTTCTCCTGGCCGCTCTACGGCCTGACCCTCCTCGCCGCCGTCCTGATGCACGCGGCGAGCAACCTGATCAACGACTACGACGACGTGCGCTCCGGGGTGGACGACCCCGCCGTGCCCACCGCAAACTACCGCCCGCACCCGCTGCTCGTCCGGCGCCTGTCGCTCACGGCGGTGCGCAACGCCGCCTTCGGCCTCTACGCCTTGGCCGCCCTGATCGGGATCGCTCTCGCCGTCGCGCGGGGCCCGGCCGTCCTGTGGCTCGGCCTCGCCGGGACGGCGGCCGGCATCGCCTACACGGCCCCGCCGTTTCATTACAAGTACCGCGCCCTCGGGGAGGTCTCGGTCTTCCTGATGTGGGGGCCGCTCATGGTGAGCGGGGCCTACTACGTCCAGCGACAGGCCTTCAGCGCCGAGGCGCTCCTCGTTTCCCTGCCCTTCGGGCTGCTGGTCGCCCTGGTGCTCCTCGCCAACAACCTCCGCGACGTGGAGCACGACCGCCGCAAGGGGATCCGCACGCTCCCGATCCTGCTCGGCGCGCGCCGGGGGATGTCGCTCTTCCTGGCGCTCATCGTCCTCTCCTACGCGGCGGTCGCGGCCATGGCCGTGGCCGGGCCGCTTCCCCGCCTGTCGCTCGCCGTCCTGCTCTCGGCCCCCATCGGCTTGCGCCTCCTCAAGCGCATGGCGACCGACATGCCCCTCGACGCCGACGCGCAGACCGCGCGCCTGGACACCGTCTTCGGGCTGCTGCTCGTCGCCTCGATGATCGCCGGGTGAGCCGGGAGCCGCGCCCGTCCGCCCCCGCCCTGGGGGCCCTCGTGGGGATCGCCTTCCTGCTGTGGGCGGCGACCTTCGCCTGGCCCGTCGGCTCCTTCTGGCTGAAGATCTCCCTTGCGGCGGGGTTCCTCGCGGCGGTCTCGCTGCGCCTGCGGCCGCGGCCGCTTGCGCGGCTTTTGCCCGGGCGGGGCGACCTCCTGGCCGGCGCCGCGGGCGCGGCGCTGCTCTACGCCGTCTTCTGGGCCGGGCGCGAGGTCTCGCTCGCCGTGTTCGATTTCGCGGGGGGGCAGATCGAGGGCATCTACCGGCGCGGGGACGGCACGCCGGCCTGGGTCATCGCCGGGCTGCTGCTCCTGGTCACCGGCCCGGCCGAGGAGATCTTCTGGCGGGGAACCCTGCAGGAGGCGCTCATGGAGCGCTTCGGCCGCCTGCGGGGCTGGGCCGCGGCCGGGGCGCTCTACGCCGCCGTGCACGCGGCTTCGGGGAACTTCATGCTCGTCGGCGCCGCGGCCGTCGCCGGGGCCTTCTGGGGCGGCTGGTACGCCTGGGGCGGGAGGCTTCCGCCGGTGATCGTCTCCCATGCCCTCTGGAGCAGCGTCGTCTTCACCGTGCTTCCCCTGCGCTGAAGCCCTCACGGCCCGGGGCCCCCCGGGCCGGCGTCCGTCGCGAGCAGATCCCGGACCGCCTCGAGGAGAGGCCCCTGGAGCGTGCGCCACCGGGGATGCATCGCCCCGCCCTCCGTCCAGGTGAAGTCGACCGCCACGAACTCCTCGGGGATCACGTGCTCCCCCTCCCGGCCGTAGCGGCTCTCGGGCACGTGCTCGACATAGAGCATGCGGGAAGGCGCGATCGCGAAATCCCGCGCGATCGAGGTCGCCAGGTGGCCGGCGCAGCTTCTCACCGACAGGGGGCTCTCCGGGACGTCGGCGACGAGGACGAGGATGGGCCGGAGAAGGGCCACCGCCTCCGGTGCCCGCCGGGCGAGGTCGTAGATCCGCAGCCGGCAGCAGCCGCGCGGAAGCCGCAGCCGGCCGCCGAACCCCTCCCAGCGATAGATCCCCTCGTAGACGAGCATCGCCGCCCCCCTTGTTTTGCCGCGCGCGGGCGGGCTTTCGGCCCCGGGGCCCCGCGCCCCGGTCAGCGGGTCAGGCCGCGGTAGGTGCGCAGCAGCCGGCCGGAGAGCGCGCGCACGTCGGAAATCACGTGGTGGCGGGCCCTGCCGTAGAGCCGGTCGAGCCGCGCCTCGGCCGGGTGGTTCACCGTGACCGCATGGAAGCGGATGCCGCGGAAGGCGAGCTCGGTGAGGGCCCGGCGGGTGTCGGCGACGGCCCGCTCGGCGCGGTAGCCCGCGTCGTTGGGAAAGCCGTCGCTCAAGAGGACAAGCAGGCGCACCCGCGCGGGCTGCTCGCCGAGCCGCCTGCCGGCGTGGCGCAGGGCCGCGCCGAGGCGCGTGTTGCGCTGCGGGAGGAGCCCGCCGATGCGGTCGCGAACCTCTCCCGCCCAGGGGTCGTCGAAGCCCTTGACGACCCGGTAGTCGACGTGGCGGCGTCCGGAGCCGGAAAAGGCGGCGACGGCGAAGGCGTCGCCGAGCACGCCGAGCGCCTCGCAGAGGATCACGAGCGCCTCCTGTTCGACGGCGAGAACGCTCGCCCCGGCATCCGGCACGACCGCGGCGGTCGAGCGCGAGGCGTCGACCAGCAGGAGCACGGCGACGTCGCGCCGGTCGGGCAGGTGCTTGACGAAGATCCGCTCCTCGGGGACCCCGCCGCGCCGGCGGTCCACGGCGTAGTCGAGGAGCCTGCCGTAATCGAACGCCTCCCCCTCGCGCCACCCCCGCAAGCGCCGCAGCCCCTCGGGCCGCAGGCGCTCGAAGGCGCGCCGCGCCGCGCGCACGAGGGCCGCCCGCCGCGCCAGCGCGGCGGCGTAGAAGCCGGGCGGGCCGGCGGGCGAGGGCCGCTCGTAGACCGTGACGTGGTCGGGGAGGTAATCCCCCAGGGCCTCGTCCCACTCCGGGTAGCGGAAGGCGTCTTTGCCCCCGGCCGCGGCAGCCGCCGCGGCGTGCAGGGCGGGCGCGTCCTCCTCCGCCCCGGCCTGCACGCCGTGCCCGCGGGCGGCCTCCTCCGCCGACCCGGGGGGCCCTGCGCCGCCCTCCGCCCCGCCCGGCCGAGACTCGGCCGTGGGCGCGCGCCGCAGGCCGGGGGCGCCCCCGGCGACCCCCCGGCGACCGCGCCGGCCGGGGCCGGCCTCCGTTTCGTGTCCCGGATGGGGCCAGGGCCGCCACCCGAAGGGCGCGCACAGCCGCCGGGCTTCCTCCCCGCCCGCCAGCAGCCGGTCGAGCGCCTCGTAGGCGCGCTCCACCTGCAGGGCGGTGTCGGCGACGGAGGCGTCCTCCGCAAGCCCGTCGGCGAGGGGGCGCAGGATCCCCGCCGCCCTCGCTGCGGCTCCGCTCTCCTCCCCGCCCGCGCCGACGAGAAGGCGCAGCAGCCCGGTGAGCGTGGGCTCGGCCCGGGGGGGGAGGGCCTCCTCCTCCGCGGCGAGGGCGGCGGCAAGCCGTGCGGCGAGCCCCGGGTAGCGCCGCGCCAGGCAGCGGGCGACGCGCACGGTCTCGAGCAGGCCAAAGAGCTCGCCCGCAAAGGCGGGGTCGGGAAACCCCGCGAGGAACCCCTTGATCCCGGCACCTTGCGGCCGGAGGGCGGGAAAGGCGAAGGTGCCGAACTCGTGGAAGGAGGCCTCGAGCCCGGCGAGCAGGCGGTAGCAGGCCTCGTTTTGCCGCCGGCCTCCCTCGCGGGCGATCTCCTCCGGGAGGTAGAGCGCGCGCCCGTCGGAGACCACCATGCGGCCGGAGGCCAGCGGCGCCGCGAACTCCGCGAGCGGGCGCACGGCGAGCGGTCGGCCGAGGCGGGCCCGCAGGTAGCGGGCAAGCCGCGGCCCCAGCTCGCGCAGCCGGGCGCCCTCCCGGAAGGCGCCCAGGTGCCGGCGCGCGGCCTCGGTCTCGAGGGCGAGAAAGGCGGCGGCGGCCGACCGGCCCTGGCGCGCCAGCAGGCGGGCCGCCTCGGCCACGAAGGAGGAAAGCGCCGCCTCGCCGAGCCGGTCGAGGCCCTGTTCGCGTCCGGCGAGAAAGGGCTCGAGCAGGCGGCGGTCCAGCCGGGCGAGCTCCCGCAGGGCCCGGAGGGCCGCCGCATCGCCCTCGCCGGCGATTCTAAGGAACGCCGGGGGCAGGGTGCGGGTGAAGCGCCGGATTTCCTCGTGGGTCGGCCGCGAGGCGGCGACGGCCTCGAGCACCTCGAGGCCGAGGGCGGCGAGGCCCGGCCTGCCGGCGGCGGCGGACAGCAGCCGGGGCACCCCGGAGAGCAGCCCCTGCAGCGCCTGCAACCCGATCGCGGCGAGCGCCTCCCAGACCCGGAAGAACACGGGCCGGACCTCGGCCTCGCCGCAGAGCAGCACGGGGGGCAGGATCTCGGCGAGAAGCCGGCCCGGGGCGGCGCCCTCCCGGCCGGCCGCCCGCAGGGCGCGGTGAAAGCAAAGGCGCGCCTCCCGCCCGGCCCGGCCGTTCAGGGCCGCATACCCCGCCGCCACCGCCTCGCCGAAGGCGGGGGCGACGGCAAAGGCCCAGGCGGTGTCCGCGGCGGCCGGGTCCGCGGCCGGGGCGGCGGCTTCCGGAGAAGGCCCTTCACAGGACATCGGCGATCAGGTCCTCGAGGGTTTCCCGGAGGTGTTCGTCGTCGGTGAGCGGCAGGCAGACCGCGGTGCGGACCGCCTCGCGCATCGCGACCCCGCGGCGCACCAGGAGGCCGGCGTGGATGAGCAGCCGGGTCCCCGCCCCCTCGGCGAGCCCCTGCTCGCGCAGGTTGCGGATCTTGGCGGCCATGGCGACGAGCCGGGCGGCGGCCTCCGGCGGGATGCCGGCCTCGGCGGCCACGATGCGCGCCTCCCGCTCCGGCTCGGGGTAGTCGAACTCGAGGGCCACGAACCGCTGCCGCGTGCTCGGCTTGAGGTCCTTCAGCACCGACTGGTAGCCGGGGTTGTAGGAGACGACCATCAGAAAATCGGGGTGCGCGGGCAGCAGCTCCCCCGTCTTGTCGATCACCATGCGGCGGCGGTTGTCCGTGAGGGGGTGGATGACGACGGTGGTGTCCTTGCGCGCCTCCACCACCTCGTCGAGATAGCAGAGCGCGCCGTGGCGCACGGCGAGCGTGAGCGGCCCGTCGACCCAGACGGTCTCGTCGCGCCGCAGCAGGTAGCGGCCGATCAGGTCCGAGGCGAAGAGGTCCTCGTGGCAGGCGACGGTCACCAGCGGGCGGCCGAGGCGGTAGGCCATGTACTCGACGAAGCGGGTCTTGCCGCATCCCGTCGGCCCCTTGAGCAGCACGGGGAGCCGGGCCGCCCAGGCCGCCTCGAAGACCTCGACCTCGGAGCCGCGGCTCAGGTAGAAGGGCGGGGTCGGGATGCGGTAGGCGTCGATGGGGCTCATCGCGTCGGTGCGGGGTTGGCGGCTTGTCATCCGGAGGGATCCGGCGTAAGATGCCATTGTAGCCGAATCCCCGCCGCTTGCAAGCTCCCGCGGGCGGAAACGGAAGCACCCGCATGAGCGAGCCCGACCCGCGCCCGATCCACCACCTTCAGGAAGGCGACCGCGAGTTTCTGCTCCTGGGCACGGCCCACGTGTCGGAGGAATCCGTGCGCTTGGTCGCGGAGACGATCGCCGCCTGGAGGCCCGACACCGTCTGCCTCGAGCTCTGCCCCGCGCGGTACCAGGCCCTGCGCCAGAAGGAACGCTGGCGGGAGATGGACGTCCTTAGCGTCCTGCGCGAGAAGAAGGCCGCCGTGTTGCTCGTCAACCTCCTGCTCGCCTCCTTCCAGAAGCGCATCGCCCGGCGGCTCGACGTGGAACCGGGGGCGGAGATGCGGCGCGCGGCGGAGGCGGCCGAGGAGATCGGGGCGCAGATCCGGCTCGTCGACCGCGACATCCGCGTGAGCCTCACCCGGTTGTGGCGCTCCCTGGGCACCCGCGAGCGTTTCCGCCTGCTGCGCGAGCTCGCCGGATCCCTCCTCTCCCCCCTCGAGGTCGGCGCGGAGGAGATCGAGCGCATGAAGCGCCGCGATGTGCTCGAGACCCTGCTGGCCGAGATCGGCCGCACGGTGCCCACGTTGAAACGGGTGCTGCTCGACGAGCGCGACCGGGTGCTCGCGGCCCGCATCCGGCAGTCTCCGGGCCGACGGGTCCTCGCCGTGGTGGGCGCCGGGCACCTGCCGGGGATGCTCGCCTGCTGGCGGGACGAGGTGGACCTCGCCGCGCTGGAGACGGTCCCGCCCGCGGGCCGGGGGGCCCGCCTCCTCTCGTGGTCCGTTCCCGTCCTCCTCGCCGCCCTCTTCGCCGCGGGCTTCCTGTTCGGCGGCGGAAAGGCCGGGGCGGACATGGTCACGCTCTGGGGCCTGAGCACGGGCCTGCTCGCCGGGCTGGGGGCCGCCCTGGCGCTCGCGCACCCGGCGGCCATCCTCTCCGCGGCGGTCGCGGCACCGGTGACGACGCTGCACCCGCTGGTCGCCGCCGGCTGGGTTTCGGGGTTCATCGAGGCCTTCTCGCGCCGGCCGCGCGTGCGGGACCTGGAACGCCTCCCCGAGGACATCCTCTCCGTGCGCGGCTTCTGGCGCAACCGGGTGACCCGCATCCTGCTGGTCGTCGTCTTCACGAACCTCGGCGCGGCGATGGGGACGATGATCGCCTTTCCCCTGCTCATGGGCCTGCTGCTGGAGTCCGGCTGATGGCGCACCGGCCCGGCCGACGGCCGGCCGCGGCGCTCGCCGCGGCGCTGCTCTGGCTCCTCGCCGGGTGCGCGGGTGTGGCCCCTTCGCGGCCCGAGGCCCCCGCCCCCCGGCCGCGGCCCGCGCTTCCGGCCCTGCGCTACACCATCCAGGTAGGCGCCTTCCTGCACATCGACAACGCCGTGCGCTTGACCGAGCGGCTGCTCGCCGAGCGCCTCGCGGCCTACCATTTCATCGACGAGTCCGGCTTCTACAAGGTGCGCATCGGGAACTTCCCCTCCCGCGAGGACGCCGTCGCCGCGGCCGGCCGGCTGCAGCGCAAGCGGCTGATCGAGGACTTTTTCATCGTCGCCCCCGAGGACTACCCCCTCGGCCGCGACGGCGCGCTGAGCGAGGAGCAGTTCCGCACCGAACTGATCCGCACCGCCCAGCGCTTCATCGGCGTTCCCTACCGCTGGGGCGGGGACTCCACCGTCAGCGGGTTCGATTGCAGCGGGCTGACGCGCGTGGTCTACGGCCTCAACGGCCTCGAGCTGCCGCGCACCTCCGGGGAACAGTGGCAGGCCGGCCGGCCCCTCAAGCCGGGCGAGCTCCGGCGCGGCGATCTCGTCTTCTTCGCGACCCGCGGGGGCTCCCGGGTGTCGCACGTGGGGATCTATCTCGGCAAGGACGACTTCCTGCACGCGCCGCGGCCGGGAAGCCGCATCCGGGTCGATTCCCTCGAGGACGACTACTACCGCCGGCGCTACCTCGGGGCGCGCACCTACCTCTGAGGGCCGCCCGGCGGGATAGCGGGCCCCGGGGCGATGACCACCACGGTGCGCGTCAGGCGCCGGCCGCCGGGGAGCTCGTAGACGCGGCGTTCCGTGCGCAGGCGGCCCTCGGCGTAGAGCCGGATGCACTCGGGGTAGAGCCGCCACTCGTGCTCGAGCCCCTTGCGGCGCACCGCCTCGAGCGTGTCCCCCTCCTCGATGGGAAAGGCCCGCTGGCCGATGATCGGCCCGGTGTCCTCGCCGTAATCGACGAAATGCACGGTGCACCCCGCCACCTTGCAGCCGTAGCGAAAGGTGTCGCCGTAGCCGTCCGTCCCCGGGAAGGCGGGCAGCAGCGCGGGGTGGATGTTCATGATGCGCGGCGGGTCGGCCCCGGCGTTCACGCGGTCGATGAAGTAGGGGGTGAGCACGCGCATGAACCCGGCCAGGACGAGCAGGTCGAAGGGGTAGGGCCGCATGGCGGCCAGCAGCTCCGCCTCGGCCGCGGCCCGGGAGGCGAGAAACCGGTCCAGGCGCGGATCCCCCGCAGCCGGCCGCAGCCGTTGGCGGGCGCGCGCCGCGGCGAGGGAAAAATCGGGCGGCGGCGGGGGCGGCGGGTCCGCGGCGAAACGCGCCAGGATCTCCCGGTAGGGGACGACGAAGGTCGGCACGCCGCTGGCGCGGGCGCGCTCCAGGCCTTTCGCCTCCGCGTTGTCGGCGCCGACGAAGACGACCCGCGCGGGAAGGCGTCCTTCACGCACGGCGTCCAGGATCGCCTGCAGGTTGGTGCCCCCGCCGGAGACGAGGACCCCGACCCGGAGCAGTTGAGGGTGGGGCATGGCCGGCCTCCCGTTCTTTCCCCGCGTCCCCCCGGCCGCGCCCGGCGGCCCGGTTGGTTGACATCCCTGGGGGGAGACTCTATTATCCCGTCAATTTGGTTTCAAGAAAGGAATCATCCCCATGGCGGACGGCATTCTGGAACTCGAGGACGGCACTTTCGAGGCCGAGGTCCTGAAAAGCGAAAAGCCCGTGCTGGTCGACTTCTGGGCCCCCTGGTGCGGGCCGTGCAAGGCGATCGCGCCCGTGGTCGAGGATCTGGCCAAGCATTACGCGGGCAAGATCAAGTTCGCCAAGTGCAACGTGGACAACAACCCGGTGACCCCCGGCAAGTTCGGCATCAAGGCCATCCCCACCCTGATCTTCTTCAAAAACGGAAACGTGGTCAACCAGATCACGGGCATGGTCGCCAAGGCCAAGCTTGAAGAAGCCCTCCAGAAACTGCTCTGATCCCCGAGGCAGCCATCCCGGCTTCCGCCCAAGCGCGGCATCCGGCAAGGGGCGGTGGCGGCCGCTTCTTTTCCGGGCGCTGAGCGGGATCCTGCTCGGCCTGCTGCTGCTCCCCGCGGGGTGCACGGCGATCCGGGAAACCGCCTCCGACCTCAAGAAAAGCGTCACGGGCCTCTTCGGCGGGGGCGACGAGTCGCTGAGCGCCGAGGAGCTCGTCCTGCGCGGCATGGAGGCCTTCGACGGCGGCAACTACCGCAAGGCCGCGGAACACTTCCAGAAGCTCAAGGACATCTACCCCTTCTCCCGCTACGCCATCTTGGCCGAACTCAAGCTCGGCGACGCCCACTACCGCCTCGAGCAGTACGAGGACGCCCTCTTCGCCTACGAGGAATTCGAAAAACTCCATCCCCGCAACGAGGCCGTCCCCTACGTGATCTACCAGATCGGGCGCTGCCACTTCGACCGCATCTCGACCCCCGACCGGGACCCGACCCCGGCGCGCAAGGCCCTGGAAGCCTTCGAGCGCCTGCAGCGGCAGTACCCCGGCGATCCCTGGGCGCGGCGGGCGGCCGACCACATCATCGCCTGCCAGAAGACGCTCGCCGCCCACGAGTTCGGGATCGGGCGTTTCTACTTCAAAGCGGGGCGCTACCGGGCCGCCCTGGAACGGTTCCGCGCCGTCGTCAGCCGCTATCCCGACGTCGGCTACCACCAGCCGGCGCTCGATCTGATCCGCCAGTGCGAAAGCCGTCTGGAAGAGACCGCTTCCCGGGCCGCCGAGCCCGCCTGGGCCCCCTCGCCGACGCCCTCGCCCTTCGCCCCCGAAAACGGCTGACGCCCCGGGGGGGCCGAAGCTCTTGCATTTCTCCCCGAATCGTGTAAATAAAGGGGTTTGCGTTTCGTTGAGCGACGTGTTTGCGAAGGGAAGGCACCGATGGCCAAGCAATGCGCGATCTGCGGCAAGAAGCCCATCGTGGGCAGCAACATCAGCCATGCCCACAACGTGACCAAGCGCCGTTTCGAACCCAACCTGCAGCGCGTGCGCGCTCAGACCGACGCCGGGGTCCGCAAGATCACCGTGTGCACCGCCTGCCTGAAGGCCGGCCGCGTCCAGAAAGCCCCCTGAGGACCCCGCCCCTCACGAGACCCTCCAGGCGTCCTGCACCTGCTTGACCCGACGCACCGCCCCGAGAATGCGCTCGAGGTGGTCCGTGTCATGGACACTGATGGTGAAGCGGCTTTCCACCAGCCGGTTCTCCTTGGTGTCGGAGGCGGCGTGCAGGATGTTGGCACCCAGCTTGCTGATGTTGCCCACGAGATCGGCGAGCAGCCCCAGGCGGTCGGTGGAGATCACCTGGATCTTCACCGGGAAGGTGTCCGCGGTCTCCACGTTCCATTCGACCTCGATCTGCCGCTCCGGGTTGCTGCGCAGGGCGTTGACGCAGCCCGCCCGGTGCACGGTCACGCCGTAGCCCTGGGTGATGTAGCCGATGATCGGGTCCCCGGGCACCGGCTGGCAGCAGCGGCCGAACTTGATCAGGATGTCCTCCATGCCGCGCACGAGCACCCCGCCGCGCGGCTTGCGCCGCCGCACGCGGCTCATCAGCTTGCCGAGGATGGAGCCCTGGTCGCTCTCGGCGGGGGGGGCGGCGAGAAACGGCCGCACCACCTGCAGGGGGGTGATCTTGCCGTAGCCCACGGCGGCGACGAGGTCGTCGAGGGTCTTGAACCCCAGGGCGGCGGCCGCGGCCTCCATCTTCTCCGAGCGGAAGAGCTGCGCGAAATTGAGCCGCTCCTTGCGGAAGGCCTTCTCCAGCATCTCCCGGCCGAGGCTGATGCTGCGCTCGCGCTCCTGGGTCTTGATCCATTGCCGGATCTTGGAGCGCGCCTTGATCGTGCGGACGAACTTGAGCCAGTCCTTGCTGGGATGGTGGTGGTGGGCGGTGAGGATCTCGACGATGTCGCCCGTCTGCAGCTCGTAGGTGAGGCTCACCATCTGGCCGTTCACCCGGGCGCCGGCGCAGCGGTGGCCGACCTCGGTGTGGATGAGGTAGGCGAAATCGACCGGGGTCGACCCCTTGGGCAGGGCGCGGATGTCCCCCCGCGGGGTGAAGACGTAGACCTCGTCGGGGAAGAGGTCGATGCGCACGTTTTCCAGGAATTCGCCCGCATCGCGGAATTGCTCCTGGTTTTCGACGATGTCCTGGATCCAGGCGAGTTTCTTGAGCAGATCCTCGTCGAAGCGCTGGCCTTCCTTGTAGCTCCAGTGGGCGGCGATGCCGGACTTTGCGATGCGGTCCATCTCCCAGGTCCGGATCTGGATCTCGATCCGCTCGCCCTCCGGCCCGATGACCGTGGTGTGCAGCGACTGGTACATGTTCGGCTTGGGCCGGCCGATGTAGTCCTTGAACTTGAAATCGATCGGCTTCCACATGGAGTGGATCAGCCCCAGGGCCTCGTAGCACTGGGGCACCGTGTCCAGGATGATCCGGAAGGCGGTGAGGTCGTAGATCTGGTCGAAGCGGAGGTTCTGCTTCCGCATCTTCGAGTAGATGCTGTAGAAGTTCTTGCTGCGGCCGAGCACCTCGGCGTTCAGGTTCATTTCCTGCAGCCGGCGGTGGAGGATCCCGCGCATCTTCTCGATGTAGGCCTCGCGCTCCGCCCGCGAGGTGGCCACCCACTGCTCGATCTGGGCGTATTCCTCCGGGTGGAGGTACTTGAAGGCGTTTTCCTCGAGCTCGGTCTTGATCCAGTAGATGCCCAGCCGGCCGGCGATGGGCGCGTAGATGTCCATCGTCTCCTGGGCGATCTCCCGCCGCTTGTCCGGGGAATGGAAGCGCAGGGTGCGCATGTTGTGCACCCGGTCGGCGAGCTTGATGAGGATCACCCGGATGTCGCGCGCCATGGCGAGAAACATCTTGCGGATGTTCTCGGCCTGGCGCTCCCGCGAGGAGACGGCGGGCAGCAGGCTGAGCTTGGTCACCCCCGAGACCAGCTCGAGCACCTCCTCCCCGAAGAGCTCGCGCAGCTCCTCCGGCCGGGCCCCGGTGTCCTCGAGCACGTCGTGAAGCAGCCCCGCGGCGACGCTGACGACGTCCAGGCGCATCTCGGCCAGGATGTGGGCGACCTCGAGGGGGTGGAGCAGGTAGGGCTCGCCCGAGAGCCGCACCTGCCCGGCATGGACGCGCGCCGAGTAGACGTAAGCGCGCTCGACGAGGTCCAGGCGCGACTCCGGCGCGTAGGCGGCGATCTTGTCGAGGATCTGGTTGATCCGGATCATGACCCGTCGTCATCCCGCCCCACCCCGCCGGGCGGCGGGGGTCAATAGGCCTTGGCGAAGACGGCCCGGTGGCGGCCGGGTCGGCCGCAGGCGAGGCAGGGCCCGGGGGCGTCCTCCCCCTCGAAGGGCAGGCAGCGGATGCTGACCGTCAGCGCCTCCTTGATCCGCGCCTCGCAGGCACCGTCCCCGCACCAGGGGGCCGTCGCGAACCCGCCGTGGATTTCCGGTTTTTCCTCGTTGCGGGGGGTGAAGAAGGCGACGAACTCCTCCCAGCGGTCGAAGGGGCGCGTGTGGGCCTCGCGGTAGGCGAGCGCCCGGTCGTAGAGCGTCTGCTGGATCTCGTCGAGGATCGCGGGCAGCCGCGCGACGAACTCCTCCCGGGGCAGCGCGGCCCGCTCGCTGTGCGGCCGGTCCCGGCGCCCCAGGAAGACCGTGCGGTCGCGCACCTCGCGCATCCCGATCTCCGCGCGCAGCGGGATCCCCTTCTTGATCCACTCCCAGACGCGCGCCCCGCCGATGTCCCGCCGGTCGATCTCGACCGTGACCGGTCGGCCGTGGTAGCGCAGCGCACCGAGCTCCCGGGCGAGGGTCTCGACCGCCTCGGCGACGGCGGCGCGCTCGGCATCGCCCTTGACGATCGGCAGGAGCACGACGTGCGCCGAGGCCACCCGCGGCGGCAGGACGATGCCGTCGTCGTCGCCGTGGGTCATGATCACGCCGCCGATCAGGCGCGTCGAGGCCCCCCACGAGGTGGTCCAAACGTACTCCTCCTTCTCCTCGGCGGTGTGGAAGCGGATCTCCGCCGCGCGGGCGAAGTTCTGGCCGAGGAAGTGGGAGGTCCCCGCCTGCAGCGCCTTGCGGTCCTGCATCATCGCCTCGATGCACAGGGTGTCGACCGCGCCGGGGAACCGCTCGGCCGCGGTCTTGCGCCCCTTGAGCACGGGCATGGCCAGGATCTCCTCGGCCAGCCGGGCGTAGATGTCGAGCATCATCACCGTCCGCTCCCAGGCCTCCTCGGCCGTGGCGTGCGCCGTGTGCCCCTCCTGCCAGAGGAACTCGCTGGTCCGCAAAAAGATGCGCGTGCGCATCTCCCAGCGGACCACGTTGCCCCACTGGTTGATCAGCACGGGGAGGTCCCGGTAACTCGCGATCCACCGGCTGAAGGCGTCGGCGATGATCGTCTCCGAGGTCGGCCGGACGACGAGCGGCTCGGTGAGCCGCCCGGCGGGGACGAGCTGGCCGCCGCCGTCCTTTTCCAGGCGATGGTGGGTGACGACGGCGCACTCCTTGGCGAAGCCCTCCACGTGGTCGGCTTCCTTCTGCAGGAAACTGAGCGGGATGAAGAGGGGGAAGTAGGCGTTTTTCACCCCCGTCGCCTTGAACATCTCGTCCATGGCCTGCATGATGTTCTCCCACAGGGCGTAGCCCCAGGGCTTGATGATCATGCAGCCGCGCACCGGCGAGCGCTCGGCGAGGTCCGAGGCCTTGATCACCTGCTGGTACCACTCCGGGTAGTCTTCGCTGCGCGTCGGCGAAATGGCGGTTCGAGCGGTTTTCCCCATCGGCGTTGCGTTTCCTTTCGTCAGAGATTCACAAACCGGCTTCCCCGCCGGTTCCGCGGCCGGGCTCCCGCGGCGGCTCCGCCGCGAGCCGGCGGACCTCGGCGACCAGCGCCTCGGCCAGCTCCTCCTCGCGGAGGCGGCGGACGACCTTGCCCTTGCGGAAGAGGATGCCGGCCCCGTCCCCGCCGGCGATCCCCACGTCGGCCTCCCGCGCCTCCCCGGGCCCGTTGACGACACAACCCATCACGGCCACCTTGAGCGGCGCGGCGATGCCCGCGATCTCCCGCTCGACCCGCTCGACGAGGGCGAAGAGGTCGATCCGCGTGCGGCCGCAGGTGGGGCAGCTGACCAGGGAGGGTCCGTGTTCCCGCAGGTGGAGGCTTTTCAGGATTTCATAGGCGGTATAGACCTCTTCCCGTGGATGGGTGGTCAGGGATACCCTCAGGGTATCCCCAAGGCCCTCGTGCAGTAGGATACCGATTCCCACGGCGCTGCGTATCATGCCCTGGCGGGGAGTCCCGGCTTCGGTAATGCCGATGTGGAGGGGATAGGGAATAATCTTGGCAATCTCCCGGTAGGCCTGGATAGTTGTCGGCACATCAAAGGCCTTAAGAGAGACTTTGATCAGGTCGAAGTCCAGGTCTTCCAGGATACGGATATGCCTTAAGGCAGCGGCGACCATCTGCTGGGGAATGGTCAGCCCCGGAGGCAGGTCTTGCGGCAGACTGCCGAAATTGACTCCGATGCGGATGGGCACCTGTCTCTCGCGGGCGGCTTTGACCACTGCTGCCACTTTCTCGGGGTCGCTGATATTGCCCGGATTCAAGCGCAGCCCATCTGCCCCGGATTCCAGGGCTGCCAGCGCCAGGCGGTAATCGAAATGGATATCGGCAATCAGAGGGATGGAGATACCCTTCTTGATATCCTTCAAGGCCCGGGCGGATTCCATATCCGGCACGGCGCACCGGATGATTTCGCAGCCGCAATCTTCCAGATCTTTAATCTGTTCGATAGTGGCCCTAACATCGCGGGTATCGGTCTTAGTCATGGACTGCACCACGATGGGTGCTCCACCGCCTATTTCGACCCTGCCGACCCGGATGGTCTTTGAGATACGTCTTTGAATCACATATCACCTTCTGGATAA
>Ga0101944_10000684_pt1 | contig 91918 bp, 75 predicted proteins | sample DewCreD2012metaG_FD_75245 | JGI IMG/M metagenome (GOLD analysis project Ga0101944, IMG submission 75245) | Hot spring sediment bacterial and archeal communities from British Columbia, Canada, to study Microbial Dark Matter (Phase II) - Dewar... ... | reverse complement strand
CGACAACGTCAGGTGCCTCGCCGTGCAGAGTCGGCGGAAGTGTCTCAACAGCGATTCCGCAAACGCCCCACTACGGCAAGCCTGGCACAGCGAAGCCATGTCCAGAGCAACGCGAAGGAATCCCCGCTGGCCGTAGGGAAGGCTTCTACGAGGCATGCCTGGGCTCGAAGTGACGTTGTGGTACTAACGCGTTGATCGTGGGAGGCAGTCAATGGCTGGTGGTGTGGCGGGTCTTGTCTTCGAGGGCGAACGGCGCTTTGACCTCGTCGTTCGGCTAGCCGAGAGCGAGCGTCGCCGCCTGGAAGACGTGCAGAACCTGCTCATCCCCACGCCGATGGGAGTGCAAGTGCCGCTGCGCCAAATAGCCGAGGTGCAGATAGTGGACGGCCCCAATCAAATACAACGGGAAGACGCCAAGCGCCGCATCGTGGTGGGCTTCAACGTGCGCGGGCGCGATGTGGAGAGCATTGTGGAAGAGTTACACGCTTCTGAGCGGCGCCGGCTTCGCTTGCCACCGGGCTATTATATTACTTACGGCGGCGCCTTCGAAAACTTGCGCGAAGCCGAACAGCGCTTAGCCATAGCTGTGCCAGTGGCACTATTGCTCATTTTTGTCCTGCTCTACTTCGCCTTTGGTTCGATGAGCCAGGGCTTGCTCATTTTTACTGCTATACCCTTATCGGCCATCGGGGGCATTGCGGCTTTGGCCTTGCGCGGCATGCCGTTTAGTATTTCGGCAGGGGTAGGGTTCATTGCTCTTTTTGGAGTGTCGGTCCTTAATGGCATTGTGCTTATAGCGGAGTTTAATCGCTTGAAAAAAGGTGGTTTGGATGACTTCTACGACATTGTACGCCAGGGCACGCGCACGCGTCTGCGGCCGGTACTTATGACGGCGACAGTGGCTTCGTTGGGCTTTTTGCCTATGGCCATCAGCACCGGTGCGGGCGCCGAGGTGCAGCGACCCTTGGCTACGGTAGTCATTGGTGGCCTTATTAGCGCAGGGCTGCTCACATTAGTAGTGTTGCCAGTGTTGTATGTCCTTTGGTCGCGTTGGTTGAGACGCGGCGGCCGTAGTCCGATAGCTGCTGCTGCAGGAATATCCCTTGTGTTGGTTGGCCTGAGCGGAAACGCTTTTGCTCAGCCTATACTGACGGCAGATCAAGCCATAGAGCGAGTGCTCTCTACCCATCCGGCCTTGCAGGCCGCCCATGTCGGTGTGGCTCAGTCCGAGCGGCTGTTAGGCACCGCCCGAGAATTGCCTCCGCTCGACGCGGAGCTGGAACTGGGACAAATCAACGCCCGCTTTTTTGACTCGAGGTTTTTCGTCAGCCAGAGTTTTTACTTGCCTGCAGTGTATCGCAGCCGGCGCGCCTTGCTTGAGCAGCAGCGGCTGCAAAGCACCTCGGAAGTCAAACAGGCTGAGCGTGAATGGATAAGACAAACGCGAATGACATATTACGCCCTACTTGTCTTGGAAGAGAAGCGGCGTCTGCTGCGCGAGTGGGATAGTCTGTACCAAACCGCCTTACTGCGCGCCGAGCAACGCTTACGCAGCGGCGAAACGAACGCGCTGGAAAAGAATGCGTTAGAAACACAACGCTGGCTGATTGCCCAGCAGTATCAGCGCACAGAGGTGGAATGGAAAACTACCCACCGGCACTTTGAGCAGCTGCTTGGAAGCCCGGCTATGCCTGCGCCGACGGCTCTCTTGTATCCGCTTACAGAGCCGGGCGATACCTTGGCGGTGGTTGAGCCGAACCCCCTGTGGGCTGCCCAACAACAGCGTGTGGCCGCTGCCGAAGCAGAGCGCCTTATCGCGCAAAGCCAGCTGCTGCCCTCGCTGTCGGTGGGATACACCAACCTGTCCATCACAGGCTGGCAACAAGATCGATCTGGGCAGGAGACATACTACAGCCCAGCCCATCGGTTTTCGACAATTACGCTGGGCGTGCAGGTGCCGCTCTTTGCTGGAGCACAGCGCAGCCGCCTTGCCGCAGCCAATCTTCAGATAACGCGCGAACAGTATCGCTTGGAGGCCGTGACGCGTTCGGTGCAGACAGAATATCAGAATGCGCTGCAGCGGTTCCGGCTTTTGGATGAGCAAGTCCAGCAGTGCCGCGAGTGGCTCGAGCCACAAGAGCGCTTGCTTACCAGCACGGCTAATCGCCAACTACAAGCAGGTGAGATCAACTACGTGGAGTGGCTGCTGCTGGTCCGCCAGGCGTTCGAGGTACGGCTGAGTTGCTTAGACCTTATCCTATTGCGCAACGAAGCCGCTTTCGACGTGGAATACTGGCGTTGAGCCTTGTCTTTGTTGTACTGCTGGGAGGGCTACTTGGCTGGTAGCCGTTTCAAAGCTTCCATTTTGTTATGTTTTCATCTTCTAAAAAGACATCACCATGTATCGCATATTTCTTTTAATAGCATTTGTTCTGTTTCTCGGGGGGTGCGGTCCTTCGAATAACGCCACTCCGGAGGGCTCAACCCCGACTGAGGAGACGCGGGTGCACCTGACGCCCGAACAGCTAAAAACTGCCCAGTTAGAAATTGGGTCAGCCCAACGCCTCACCATGCGCACCGTGTTACAAGTAGGTGGCACGGTGGACGTGCCACCGCGCAGTCTGGTGTCGGTGAGCTTCCCGCTGGGAGGCTATTTGCAACACACGCGCTTGCTCCCAGGCACGCCAGTGCGCAAAGGCGAAGTGCTGGCTGTATTGGAAGATCCTCAGTATATTCAGTTGCAACAAGAGTACCTGATGGCATCAGCCCGTATGGAGTATGCTGAGGCGGAAATGTTGCGGCAACAGGCGCTACAAGACGGGCAAGCTGGCAGCACCAAGGCTCTCCAACAGGCGCAAGCGGAGTATCGCACGCTGAAAATCCAACAAAAGGCACTGAGCGAAAAGCTGCGGCTTATCGGTATAGAACCGGCGCAACTGACAGAGCAAAACCTTTCGCGCAGCGTGCGCGTGCTTTCGCCCATTGACGGTTTTGTCAGCGCTGTGCACGCCAACATCGGCAAGTACGTAACGCCGACGGACGTGCTGTTTGAATTGGTCAACCCTAAGGACATTCACCTTAACCTCAAAGTTTTTGAAAAGGATGTGCCGCTTTTGCGTGTGGGCCAGCCCGTGCGTGCATATGCCCCCGACCGTCCCCAACAAGTGTACAAGGGGGAGATTATTCTTATCAGCCGCAATATTGGCCCTGACCGAGCAGTGGAGGTGCACTGCCACTTCGACTCTTATGACCCAGCCGTACTGCCGGGCATGTATTTGCGCGCAGAGGTAGGTGTCGAATTGCACGAGGCGGTGGCGGTGCCCGAAAGCGCGGTGGTGCGTTGGGATAATCGCCACTTCGTTTTCATAAGTAAAGGAGAGGGGAATTTTGACCTGGTAGAGGTGGAAGTAGGTCCGACGGCTGATGCTTTTGTTCAGGTTAGCCCCCTGCAGACAGATTTAGACCTGACACGCACACCTTTAGTGTTGCAGAACGCTTATGTGCTGCTGATGAGGATGAAGAACACCATGGAGGAAGAATAAGCACGGCTCTAAATAAAAGGAGGCGGCGGGTTACCCCGTCGCCTCCTGCAGAGAAGGCTTCCTATCCCACTGAGGTGCCAGAGAAGTTTACTTGAGATTAAAGGAAGCAGTACCGACCAGGAAGCCTTTGTTAAAGATTTTTACGTTGTATGTACCCTTGATAAAGTTTTGGCCTGGTTGCCAGGCGCCGCACACGTTAGTTTCGCCATTGTTATACTGGCAGGTAGCCGTTGTTGTATAGCGGAAGTCTTGTTCCTGACGCTTGTCTTTAGTAATACCGGAGCCAAGGCTCTCAATAGCCAGCGTAGCGCCGGTGGGGTCAATGACAGCGATATAGAAAACTTCCTCACCTGCTTCTGCGACTTCGTTCGGTTCCGTGGTAAAGCAGATACTCAGCTTGTCCACCTTGCTGGCGCGTGTCTTGTTTTTCTCTTTACCGCTGCTGCGCACGTCCACCGGTTTCACGTTGATGTCCTTGACGCGAATGGCCGAAGCAATATCTACCTTGCGGCTGAGCACCTTGCGCTCCGACTCCAATTGCGACTTTTCCGAGATAAGCGCGGCCTTTGCACTGCTTTCCTCGGCCAAGCGCGAGCGGGTCTCTGACAAGCTAGAGCTTAAGGTGCTGACTTCCTGAGTTAGCTGCGTATTCTTCTCGGTCAAGACGCCGACTTCGGCCTTTAACCGTTCGATTTCGGCCAGGTACTGCTTCTTTTGGCTTTCGAAGCGGCCCATGGCCGAGCGATAGTCGCGATTTTCGCGGATAAGGGTCTCGATTTGAGATTTCTGCTGTTCGAGCTGTTGCAGTTGCTGGTTGATTTTTTCGTCGAGTTGAGCGTTGAGGCCTTTCTGCTGCTCCAGTTGGGCCACAGCATCGTTGTATTTTTGATCCAACTCGGCGAAAGCTTGCTTTTGCTCATTCAGTTCCAGCTTATTAGCCTCCAATTGTTGGCCTTTGCGGTAGGTCTGAATGAGGAGGAAAATACTCAAACCTAACAACACGGCGATGGCGATGCCAGCAATGGTGAGCAAGCGTTTGGAGTTGTCACCAGAGGGGTTGTCGAGGTTTGGCGTGTTTCCGTACGAGGGCTGATTGAAACCAGAAGTGTTCATAACCTTAATTCAGTTTAGGTTTAACGAATAAGAGAAATAGTGTGAAAGTCAGACGCTTTTGACAAACGCGAGCTGCCCACTTTGATAAAAAGGCGGCAGCCGTCTTGTCGCTGAAAAGCACATTTAAAACTACGGTAATTGGCCTCATGTTATGTTGAAAGGTCTAAAATTTTGCTTTTTAGCCATAATTGGTGGGAAATCCGAACAGTATTTCAGGGAAAACCCTAAAGATGCCTCATGGGCATAACCCCCTAAATCTATGCAGGGCTGCGTACCTTTGCCCAACGAGAGAAAAAGAGCCACTCCATGGCTATCTGGGATACTTTTGATTTAAACAACATCCTTTTTCTCGACGTAGAAACGGTGCCCATGGCGCCCACTTACGACGAGTTGAGCGACGACCTACGGGAACTGTGGGCGAACAAGGTACGCAGCTTGCGCCGCATGCCCGAACTGGAGGAGGACGTCATTGCCAGCGATTTTGAGCATCGCGCCGGCATCTATGCGGAGTTTGGAAAAATCATCTGCATCTCGGTAGGCATTCTGCGCCAGGTGAACGGCGACTTGCGCCTGCGCCTGAAGTCGTTCTACAACCACACGGAGGCCACCGTGCTGCAGGATTTTAGCGAACTACTCGACAAAAAGTTTCAGGACCCATCTCGCTTTGCCTTGTGTGGCCACAACATCCGCGAGTTCGACGTACCCTACATCTGCCGGCGTCTGCTTGTTAATCAGCTGCCGTTACCCCGTCTATTGGACATTGCTGGCTTAAAACCTTGGGAAACCAAACACCTGTTGGATACGATGGAAATGTGGAAATTTGGCGACGTGAAAAGCTTCACTTCCCTGCGGCTTCTGGCCGCTGTATTTGGCTTCCCCTCACCTAAAGACGACATGGACGGAAGCGACGTGGCCTCTATTTATTGGCAAGATCGCGACCTGGAGCGTATCGCCACCTACTGCGAAAAAGACGTGGTAGCTACGGTGCAACTCTTTCTGCGCTTTCGGCGCCAACCGTTGCTAACACCGGAGCAGGTGGATGTTGCACGCTGAAAGGCGCCCGCTCTTCTTATGAACCTATTGCCATGCCTAAACATAAAATAGCACCGTCTCTGCTGGCTGCAGATTTTACGCGGCTGCGCGAAGAGGTGGAAATGGTAAATCGGAGTGAGGCCGACTGGCTACACTTAGACGTAATGGACGGCCGATTTGTGCCCAACATCACTTTCGGCATGCTCCTCGTCGAGGCAGTGCACCGAATGAGCGCCAAACCTTTGGATGTACACTTGATGATAGTAGAGCCGGAGCGCTATATCGAGGCGTTTCGGAAGGCAGGGGCGCATGTAATTACAGTGCACTATGAGGCATGCCCGCATCTCCATCGGGTAGTGCACCAAATCAAAGAAACCGGAGCGCTCGCCGGTGTTGCTCTCAATCCTCATACGCCGGTGAGTGTCTTAGAGCATCTGCTGGAAGACGTTGACTTGGTGTGTCTAATGTCGGTCAACCCTGGCTTCGGCGGTCAGAAGTTCATTTATCAGACCTTGCCTAAAATACGGCAGCTGCGCGAAAAACTGACCGTGGCCAATGCGCATGCCCTTATCGAGGTGGATGGCGGCGTGGGGCTGCAAAATGCGGAAGTGCTCTTGCGCGCCGGCGCCGATGTGTTAGTGGCGGGCAGCAGCGTTTTTGGTGCCAAAGATCCAGAGGCAACCGTTTCAGCCATGAAGGCGCTTAATGAAGTCTGGCTCTGATTTGCCCGCTATGAAAAAGATAGACAAGCTCGTCTTGACCAGTTTTCTGGGGCCATTTATAGTGTCATTTGCTATCGCCCTCTTTGTGCTCATTATGCAGTTCCTGTGGCTGTATATTGATGACATGGCAGGCAAGGGCATTAGCATTTTTATTTTGATGGAAGTTATTGGCTACATGTCTATTTCCATCTTTCCCATGGCCCTGCCTATTGCTGTGCTTATCTCTTCAGTGATGGTTATGGGCAATTTGGCGGAGCGCTACGAGCTGTCGAGCATGAAGTCGGCGGGTGTTTCGTTGTTGCGCATCATGCGTAGCCTGATGGTGGTTTCGGTAGCCATTGGTATCTTCTCTTATGTTTGCTCCGACTACCTTAGCCCCCTGGCCAACTTAAAATTCAAATCGCGCCTGTACGACATTCGGAAACAGAAACCAGCCTTAGCCATCGAGGAAGGCGTATTCAACGATGACTTTCGGCAGTTCATCATCCGCGTTGGCAAAAAGGAGCGCGACGGCGAAACCATCCGCGACGTGTTCATCGAAGACCAGAGCCAATTAGGACGCTTGCGGCTGAGTGAAATCATGGCCGATAGTGGCCAGATGTTCACCACGAAGGACGGGCGCTTCTTTGTCATGAACCTCTTCAGCGGCGCTCAGTATCAGGAGCCCAACCCTACCCGCTTGCGTAGCGACGGCAGCACAGGTGCTCCGTTTATTCGCCTTAGTTTCCAATCCTGGACGAAAGTGTGGGAGCTGAGCGAGTTTGAAATGAGCCGTACCGACGAAGACCGCTTCAAAGGGCAGCGCTCCATGCAGACCATCAAAGAGATGCGCCAAACCATTGATTCGCTCTACCGTGAAATCTGGGAGCAGCGCCGGGATTTGGCTGAGGAAATGCTCGCTACGCTGAGGCGGCTGGAAAGAGAGCCTGACCCTAAGAATGACCCTGTGGAGCAAGAGCGCCTGAGGCAAGACTCTATCCTCCGTGCCAATTGGAAGCCCGGCGACCCTCCTTTGCCTGAGCCGATAAAGCCCGACTTGCCGCGTCAGATACTCGATAAACCCCTGGCCGAATACAGCCAGTGGTTAGAAACCTTCGAGCCCCATCGCCGTAAAGCGTTGTTGCAAGATGCATTGGTGCAAATTCGCCTGACTAAAGCTGTCGTTGAGCGCCGTTCCGACCAGGTGGAATATCGCCGCAAAGAGGCCGCTAAGACGGGGTATGAGCTCTATGCCAAATACAGCTTCGCTATTGTTTGTGTCATTTTTTTATTTATTGGCGGCCCTATGGGTGCTATCATACGCAAAGGCGGTTTTGGCTATCCTATTTTAGTGTCTATTATCTTTTTTGTAACTTTTATCATGCTGACTATTATGTGCCGTAAGTTGGCCGAGGCATATATTCTGACGCCTTTTTGGGCTGCTATGACGCCCGCTGTTGTTCTGGCGCCGGTCTCTGCATTTCTGATGTGGCGTGCGCTGAACGACGCCGCTATGTTTAGCACCGATCGTCTCGATCGCTTCGCATTGCAAGTGCGTCGATATCTAGAAAAACGACTGTTGGGATCATGAAACAGGCTTTTTGGGTCAATCCCTGGTTTACTATACCTGCCCTATTGTTCATCAACATTGGGTTGCTATTGACGCTATTTATACCGCAAGGTATGGAAATCATCTACCTCAATACCTGGCGTCAGGAGCCAATGAATACCTTCTTCCGCTGGGCAACGCGTCTGGGGGAAGCCTGGCCGTTTATTTTAATTGGCCTTTTGGGATTGTTGTGGCGCTATCGCCTTACCGTGCTATTGATTATTGGTGGGCTATTGATTTTTCTATCCTCTCAGGCCTTAAAAACAGCTGTGGGCAAGGACCGCCCCATATTGTTTTTTGCTAATCACAACTTGCACGAGCACGTCGTTTTGATGCCAGACGAATGGCCTAATGGTGGGCGCACCAGCTTCCCTTCCGGGCACACCATGACGGCCTTTGGACTGTTTGGTATAATAGCCTTGTTAGCAGGGCGACAGCACCCCTGGATAGGCGTTGCCTGTGCTGTGACTGCTGCATTGGTGGGCGTGTCGCGCATCTTTTTGATACAACATTTTCTAACAGATGTGTTGGCTGGTGCCTTGTTAGGATTACTGGCGGCAGGAGTAGTCTGGGTCATTGACCAGCGATGGCTGCGGCGCCACGCTGCATTGGATGGAGGCTTGTTGCAAAAACCGGTATCCGAACTCCCTTCTGATGTAGTAGGTCGTTAACCAGCCGCCGTTTCTACTATTAGCTGGTAAATCTGTTGGGCAGCCGCATCCCAGCGGAATTGTTGCCGACGAAGTTGCCCTTTGTCAATAAGCGCCTTGCGAAGAGCAGCATCAAAATAGAGCTTGCTCAGTCCGGAGGCAATCTCCTCAACCGACTCTGGGTCAACTTGCAGCGCTGCGTCGCCCGCCACTTCGGCTAACGCCGTCCGGTTGGAGCATAGCACAGGCGTGTCGCAGGCGAAGGCTTCGACGATGGGCAGGCCAAACCCTTCGTTGAGCGACACATTGACCACCCCCCAAGCGGCGCCATAAAGGCGCGCGAGCTCCGCTTCTGGTAGGTAGCCCAAAAAGCGGATGTCGTCCCGATGTCGGGCGGCTTGAACCGCTCGGCGCGCAGGCTCGCTGTCCCATGCCAAACGGCCTGCTATCAATAGAAGCGCAGGCGCTCCAGCGTGGGTTTTGAAGCGGTCGAAGGCCTTTATTAAACGCGGCAGGTTTTTTCGCGGATGAATAGCACCTGCGTGTAAAAAGTAGGGCCGACCTTCCGCATAGCGGAGGCGTACAGCGGCCTGTTCCTCAGGAGCTAAGGGCCGGAACGTTTCCCGATAACCATTGTACACTACCGAGATGCGCGAGGTTGGCACGCCCAGCAGGTCTGTCACAACTTGCTGGACGTAGGCCGATACCACAGCAATGCGCGTCGCCTTTCGAACGTAGCGAGGCAGAAAGTGCTGATAGTATCGCCGAGGCCCAAAGGGCAGACTCTGAGGGTCTTGCAAAGGAATAAGATCGTGCACCGTCAGCAGCGTAGGTGTTTGTGCTCGGAGGCTTAAGAAGCTATCGGGCGAAAAGAACGCTTCAGGCTGATAGCGCTTCAATACCTGCGGCACCGCCCACTCAAACCAAGCATACCACAGAACGGGATGCCGTGCAGGCGGGAAAACCACCACGGGTTGCACGTTCGGCCCATACAGAAAAGCCGGGTCGTAGGGCCGATCAAAAAGGAACAAAAATTCGTCTTCTGGGTGTGCCCGCACTATGCGCTGGAGCAATTCATGGGTATACCAGCCAACGCCTTCCAATTGGTTCTTCAGTAAAAAGCGCGTATTAACAGCGATGCGCATAAACGAAGGGTAAAGATGTGAGCAAAGGTAGAAGCTATCCCTGTTGTCCGCAGGGCTTGATGACGGAGCACGCTACCTCAGCAGGGCATTGCCTCCAGTGGAGTTGGTCTTTATTAGCCGCCTCACTTTCTTCCAAAATCAGCGGGGTTTTCACCCCAGCGCTCAGTGTCCCATTTCAGGATAGGGTTGGTCACCTGGTGGGTTTGTAGCCAACGCTCGGCGCGTTTGATGAGCTCGAATATTTTTTCATTGTCCTCCGTAGGTTCTAAGCGGGTGCGGCACTTCTTCTCCCGCACCCATTTTTGGGCATTTTGTGAGTCGGAGTAAATGGGCATCTGCGTCAGTCCCTGCTGGTGGAGCCAGGCGAGTGCGTGCACCAGAGCGAGAAACTCCCCGATATTGTTTGTGCCGCCAGGCCAGGGGCCACCGCGAAAGACTTCTTTTCCCGTAGCTGTGTGTACGCCGCGATACTCCATGAGACCTGGATTTCCGCTACAAGCAGCGTCCACGGTCAGGCTGTCGAGTTCTACGCCTGCCCGACGCCATGCCTCCGGCGAAGCAGTGCGGTTGGTTTTGCCTGCGTATTGCCAATAGTTGCTGCGGTAGGCCACCTCGGCCTCTTCCAGGGAGGAAAAGCGCTTATATTTGGCCGAAGGATAACCCGAAATCTGCTGGTGGGCTTCCTCCCAAGTGGTGTAAATCCCTGGTTGGTGACCCTCCCAGACGACATAAAACGCGCGTGGCTTGGGCATTTTCAGAGCGCGAGCAGGTTGAAACTGTAATACAGCGAAATCCCTTGGAGCGAGATGCGGCCATTACAAAAAGCGCGATCGCGGCAATGGCGGCTGTATAGCGCGTCCAGGTCAGATAAGCCAAGGTTGGCGCGCAGGCCGAACGTGCTACCGAGGTCTTTTTTGCCGGGCTTAAAGCGGTATTGCAAGCCGGCGATAAGGCCCAAGTCGTTGCGTTTGAAATCGTCGTTAGCGTCGAAGAGCCTGCTTCCACTGGCTGGTTTTTCAACACCCGAAGCTCCGCCGTACAGAAGGCGTCCGTAATAGGGGCCGGCCATAATGGAGAGGCTGCCCTCGCGCCGCAAGCTCACCTCTGGTACAGCTGCCAATATGGCCCACACTTGGTTGTAGCGCACATCCCGCACATAGCTGATAAATCCTGTGTCAGTGAAAGCTGTAAAGGACGCTTTTGAATGCGCCGACTTGCCCATAAGTCCTAATTCGAAATTGACTATCAGGAAATTACCCGTTCCTTTGAGCCGAAACTGACTGCCCAGTTCCCAGCTGAGCGCCGGCCCTACCTGGGGGTTTTTGGCGACAAAATCCAAATTGTCCGAGGTTGGGAAGTTACCCGTAGCCCGGAGCGTGAACACATTCACCCCCCCGCGCAGGCGAAATTCGACGCCTGGTGGAGAAAACTCGCGCTCAAAGACAAAATCCTCGCTTACCGTGCGATTACCGCGCTTGCCTTCGTGGTACACCTGCAGCTCCCGCCGTCCTAACAGGCGGTAGCGGATTTTTTGCGGATTGTCCTGCTCCAGGTTTTCAAACCAGTAGCCTTCCCTATCGGCCAGCACCAATTCGTAGGGCACAGGTCGGTTATTGTTCAAGCCGCGCTGGGTTAGGTAATAAATAATGGTGTCGCCCCGGCGCTCCAGACGCATACTTTTCAGCAGGACTGTGTCCCCATCTTCTGCCTTGATGCGCACCTCCCGGCCGGCCAACGTGCTATCGTTCTCTATTTTCCAAATTTCCAATCGGTCGCCGCGATCTTGCGCCATAAACCAGACGCCATCCAGCACTCGCAACTCACGGAAAATTTGCGGAGCATCTTCAATTTGGGCATTCAAAATCCAAGGAAGCAGAGCGCAACTCAGAGTGCTTATCCAAACTCGAAAGGACATAGTCGTGAAACTTTGAAGGCAAAGGTACGTGTATCGCTGCGGGTAGTGTGCCCAGCCTGGTTGGGACCTTATCCAACGGCGTGGGTTTAGCAATTCAGGGCTTCGAACAGCGCATCCACATCTTCAAACGATTTGAAACCGGGGCGCTCTTCTGTGCTGCCGCTTAGCGCAAAGCCCGCCGGTTGGACAGCAGCCAGCAGCGCTGCCATTTCGTTTGCCGGTAGCGGTGCGTCGAGCAACACGGGCGCGCGAGCGCATAGCTGCCGCCAAGCTGCTGTTGTCGCTACATCGCGCACAGCAGCTTGGGCTGCGCTTGCGGTCATTTCCACTTGAAAAAATCTCACTTGAGGCGCCACTTGCTCCAACAAAGAAGCGACAGCACCGGGGCTTTCCACTTTTTCCAAGCGTAGAATCACTTCTAACCCTTGCAACTCCGACAGCCAATCCACCCGGCTCACTTGCACAGCATCCAAGGCGAAAAACGTCGCAGCCTCGCGCACTACCGCTGCGGAAGATTGCTCAAACTCACCCACGATACGCGGCCCTGCCACCCACTCTCGAATAGCACTCATCAGCGCTGGTTCGACGAAATACGCACTGTGTTCATCCAGGCAAAAGCCCAGATACGTTACCTCACGAGCAGCGAAGTAGCGCGCATCGGTGAGGTTGGCTATGCGAGAGGCCTTGACGTACATAAAGAGGAAATGCACTTCCAAAGCCACAAAAGTACAGGTAGGTAGTATACTTATGTTCGGCCTCTTACCGCTAAGCCGCAGAAATGCTGGACCTTTGCAGCCGATTTTTGAGAGGCTGCTCTGCGCGGCCTATTCCAGGTTAACTTCCTGTAAAAATTGCCCCCTGAGAGGCTCTTTTGTTTTTTCACGAGAAAAAAGTCATTTCTGTGAGACGCTTTTACCCTTGGATATTGCTCGCGGCTGCTTTAGTGCTTATTGGCTGGAAATTATGGGAAAACCAACAGCGACGCCGCAAGGCTGCAGAATTATCGCAAGCAGAACGAGCCTCGGTGCCGGTGCGCGTGGCTGCCGTGCAAGAAGAGTGGTTGTCTCCGCAGCTGGAGGTAAGCGGCATCTTGATGGCTGCGCGCGAGATGCCCATCATTTCTGAAACTATGGGCCGTGTAGTGGCGGTGTACAAACGCCGAGGTGATTACGTGAAGGAGCGCGACCTGATTGCTCAAGTGGATAGCGAGCTGCTCGCGGCCAAGCGCGTAGTGGCAGAGGCCAACCTGAGGAAGCTGCTCCAAGACAGCACCAGTTTACAGGCGCTCATCGATAGCCAGGCCGTAGCATCTGGCAAAATGAGCGATCTCTTGTTAGGGCTTGCTGCGGCCCGTGCCGAAAAGCGAGTACTGGAAAAGCAGATAGAGAACACCAGCATACGCGCGCCCATGAGCGGCACACTGACTTTGTGCGCCTTAGAGCCTGGCGGCGTAGTCGGCCAGGGCATCCCTGTGGCTCACATCACTAACTTGGACCGATTGCTGCTCATGGTAAAAGTCTCGGAGCGAGAGGTACTCAATGTGCGCAAGGGCCAAGCCGTAGAAGTCCGCGCTGACGTAAGGCCTGACCAGCCGCTCGAAGGCCGCGTGACCAATGTAGCTCCTCGAGCTGATAGCGCCTTTACTTATTTGGTAGAAATCGAGGTGCCCAACCCACCGCAGGCGCCTCTGCTGGCAGGTATGCACGCTAAAGCCCGTTTCCTCTTTCAAGAGAAACGCCAAGGATTGGTCGTTCCTCGCGTTGCCATTACCGGCAGCCTGCAGGACGCTAAGGTGTATGTTTTGGTTGGCGACACGGCGGTACAGGAGCGCCAGGTGCAGCTGGGGCAGTCGTTAGGCGAGCGCATAGAGGTGCGCTCTGGCTTAAATAGAGGCGAACGCGTCGTTGTGGCTGGGCAGTCCTATCTGTTTGAAAAGGTGCGGGTGCGGATAGTGGAATAAACATCCGGGCGCCTTTTAAAAGTCAAAAGCGCAACCCTTGCGCAAGAATAGGGTTACCTAAGCCTTCAAACGTTCCTGCCAATCCTAAAACCAGCTAAACAGAAATTTTCTCACGCACCGTCGAAAATCCAAGGGCATGGCCTTTTACGGCGAAGTACCCGATGTAGATGTATGCGGATAATAGCACCAGCAGCAAGGCTCTTGGTTTTCCAAGGGCTGGCAGTTCAGACAAAAAAGCATATACCTGAGGTAAAATGGCCCCGCCTACAATACCCATAACAAGTAGGGCCGAACCTTGCTGTGTCAAAGGACCCAATCCTCGGATGGCCAAAGGGAAGATAGCCGGCCACATCACCGCATTGGCCAAACCGAGCAAGGCCATACAGGTCAAGGCCACATGGCCGGACGTAAGGTAAATGCCTACTGAAAGCGCGATGCCTAAAAGAGCCGAATAGCGCAGAAAGGCCTCTTGCGAGAGGTAGCGAGGAATAAGGACGATGTTAAGCAAATAGCCGATGAGCATGCCCGTGAGCGTGAGCGAAGTGAAGTACTTTGTCTGGTCTACCTCAAAACCCAAGAACTGGCCGTAGAGCACAATGCCATCGCCGGCTAACACTTCTGCGCCCACGTAAAAGAAGATGGCCAACGCTCCGAGCAATAAGTGGGAGTATTTCCAAAGGCTGCGCTCTCGCTGGGGTGTGGATGGCGGCGCTGCGTTGTCTGCAGGGTTGATGTCGGGCAGAGGAGAGCGCCGTATGAACAGCGCCAACAAGACCAGTGCAACAGCCATGACGATATACGGCGGAATGGCTCGGGCGGCCAAAGCATCGAGAAGACCGGTTTTCAGCACCTCGTCGGTGGCGGTCTTCACCTGGTCCTCGATTTCTTTGGCTTTGTGCAATACGATACTGCTCAGAATGAGCGGGCTGAGAATGCCGGCCACCTTATTGCAAATGCCCATGATGCTTATGCGCTGAGCGGCACTTTCCAGGGGGCCAATGATACTCACGTAAGGATTGGCTGCTGTTTGTAAAATAGCCAGCCCCATGCCCTGTACAAATAGCCCGGCCAGAAACAGCCCATAAGTGCGCGTTTGGGCGGCGGGTACAAAAATCAGACAGCCCACAGCCATCACCAGTAGCCCTAAACCCATGCCGTTCTTAAAGCCTGTTTTGTTTAAGATGACTGAGGCAGGCAGGGCCAGGAAGAAGTAGCTCAAATAAAATGCTGAGGTTACCAGCAACGCTTGCCACTCGTGTCTTAAGTCGCAAGCAAGTTTTAGAAAGGGTATCAATGACCCATTAAGCCAAGTAACGAAACCAAAGATGAAGAAGAGCAACCCGATGAGCGCCATTTGGCGCCAGTAGTCGGTTGTCGGACGTGTAGCGGTGTTTTGCATAAGCATAGCAGCAGTTTAGGCGCGCCTCCCAAGTCCATTTCGGACTTTTGCACCGAGCAAAGGTAGCGCGCTGGCGCTTCTACCCCCTTTCAGCGCTCTTCTTTTGCCGACAGTAATCACGACCCACCCTATCGTTATGCAACCCACACTTGTTATTTTGGCTGCGGGCATTGGCTCGCGCTATGGCGGTCTCAAGCAGGTAGATAGCATTGGCCCCATGGGCGAGGCCATTTTGGAGTTTTCGCTCCACGATGCCCGTGAAGCAGGCTTTGGCAGAGCCGTCATTGTGCTGCGCAAGGCCATAGAGGCAGAGTTTCGCCAGCGCATTGGCGCGCGTGTCGAGCGGTTGATACCAGTAGAATACGCTTTCCAGGAGATGGACACCATGCTGGAATGGCTGCCGGAAATACCGATGCGAGAAAAGCCCTGGGGCACAGGCCACGCCATCCTATCTGCGTGCTCATGCGTACAAGAACCGTTTGCCACCATCAATGCCGACGACTTCTACGGAGCGGAAGCCTTTCGAGTTATGGCGCGCTTTCTGACCGGCCCATGCGCTCCTGACCTGTATGGTATGGTTGCCTATCGCTTGGGCAATACCCTTTCAGAGAATGGTGCCGTTTCGCGCGGAGTGTGCACGGTCACCCCGGAGGGCTATTTGGCCGATGTTGTCGAGCGCACGCGCATCGAGCGCTGCGAAGAAGGCATCTGCTTCACGGATGACGATGGCCAACGCAAGGTACTGTCTCCTGATACGCCGGTATCTATGAACTTTTGGGGCTTTCATCCCAGTCTCTTCCCTTGGTTAGGAGCGAAGTTTCGGGCGTTCGTGCAGGAGCATAAAGACAATCCGCGGGCAGAGTTCTATATCCCCAGCGTAGTAAGTCAGCTGCTGCACGAGGGACAAATACGGGTGCGCGTGGAGACGTGTGAGAGTCCTTGGTACGGGGTTACTTACCCTGCCGACAAGACTACGGTACAAGATGCGTTGGCACGCCTTTATCCGAATGGCTTAAATGGCTGATGCAGTTCGTACTTAGGGCAGCTCCTCGGGTATGGCGATGATTTGTCGCAGGGCACCTTGGCGCACTATTCCCAGCGTCAGCGGCTGACTTATGATATCAGCAGTCAGCATTTTGTGCAGTGTGTCTATGGAGTTGAGGGGATGGTCGCGAACAAGCACCAACACATCGCCCGGTCTCAGATCGGCCCGGGCTGCAGGGCTGTTCGGTTCCACACTTTGCACTAATACGCCCTCGGCCGCAGGGAGCGAGAACTCGGCTATCCATTGGGCAGGTAAAGGCACATTTTGAGCGCTGATGCCTAAATAGCCGCGCCGAATGCGCCCTGCTACGGTTAGCTGGCCGACGATGTACTGTACCAAATCAGAAGCCACGGCGAAACAAAGCCCCTGGGCCGGCAGTATGACAGCCGTATTGACACCGATAACGAGGCCGCGAGAGTCCACCAAAGGGCCACCGCTGTTTCCCGGGTTAAGGGCAGCGTCGGTCTGGATGACATCGTCAATCAGTCGGCCTGTTTGCGTGCGCAAGGTGCGGCCTAAAGCGCTGACGACACCAGCCGTTACAGAGCACTGGAAGCCATACGGATTGCCCACAGCAACGGCAATTTGCCCTACGCGCAAACGGCGGCTTTCGCCAAAAGCAACGGTACTCAGCCAATCGGCGCCCACCAGACGCACCACGGCAATGTCGGTGGCGGGGTCGTCGCCTACCAAGAGCGCCTCGTACGTGCGACCATCCGACAAGGTGCCTTCCATACGCTCTGCGCCATGGATGACGTGGCTGTTAGTAACCACCAGCCCATCCGTGCTGATGATGAAGCCACTGCCGCTGCCGCCTGCCTGGCGGCTGGGTTTTTTGGTAACTTTCAGGTGCACAACGGCGGGACTGACACGCTCGGCCACGTTTACGACGGTACGCGAATAAGTATCCAGTAGGCTGTCATCGTTGTTTTCCGCAGCCTCGCTTGGCGCAGGTGGATAGGCCAGAGTGTCGGATGCCGCTGCAAAATTCAGTGTTGGGTCTGCCATGGTTGCCATCCAGTTGAGTGATGTGTATCTGCTTTTGGCTAAAAAATTTTTTTGCGGGAAAAGTGTGCCACAGTAATTGAATAGCCATTTTGGCAGGCCACAGAGATATAGGAGCAGTTTTTTTTGTCACTGCCCGTACATTTGAGCGCCATCTAAGGAAGGCAAGGACAACCATTTTTTTAACACAATCTGCATGAAAACATCTGCAAACCAACGAGTCAACCGCTTTTTAGCCGTAGTAGAGCGGGTAGGCAATGCCCTGCCGCATCCGGCAACGCTTTTTGCAGGACTTGCCGTTTTTGTCATCCTGCTAAGTGGCTTGCTTAGCCAGTTCGACCTCAGAGTCGTTCATCCTGGTACGCTTAAAGAGATGCAGGTAGTCAACTTGCTTTCTGTGGAGGGGTTGCACCGGATTTTGACTGAAATGGTGAAAAACTTCACGGGCTTTGCGCCATTAGGCACCGTGCTCGTATCGCTTTTGGGCATTGGTATTGCGGAAGGCAGCGGACTAATAGGCGCCGTGCTTAGGGTAATCGTGCTTAAATCGCCGGCTCGTTTGCTGACGTTCGTTGTGGTTTTTGCGGGTGTCATGTCCAATACGGCTAGCGAAGTAGGCTATGTATTGCTGGTGCCATTGTCGGGTATCATTTTTCTGGCAGCTGGGCGGCATCCGTTGGCGGGTATTGCTGCTGCTTTTGCTGGTGTTTCAGGTGGGTACAGCGCCAACTTGCTATTAGGCACCATTGACCCCTTGTTGGCAGGGCTATCGCAGGAGGCATCGCGTATTGTCGCACCTGATTACAATGTCAACCCGGCTTGCAACTACTATTTTATGGCAGCCTCTACGCCGCTTATTGCTCTGCTTGGCACTTGGGTGACGGAGCGCATCGTGGAACCGCGCTTGGGGGTATATACAGGCGAAGAAAAGTCGGAAGAAGTAAAACGTCTGAGTGCTTCAGAACGCCGGGGGCTTCGTTTTGCCTTGATAGCGACCCTGTTTTTTGTCGCCTTTTTGTTGGGTGGGCTGTTACCAGCAAACGGCTATTTACGCGACCCAAAGACAGGCGACATCTTGCATTCGCCCTTTATGTCGGGTATTGTTGCTCTGTTGTTCCTTGGCGCAGCAGCCATGGGTATTGCCTATGGTTTGGGCGCAAGAACGATCCGCAACGACGCTGATGTGATGAAAGGCATGGCCAAAAGTATGGAGACCCTGGGCGCTTACATTGTGCTAGTGTTTTTTGCTGCGCAATTTGTTGCTTATTTCAATTGGACAAACATCGGTTTAATACTGGCTGTAAAAGGTGCTGAAGCACTCAAGGCTTCGGGATTAGGGGCCATTCCGCTAACTATCGCCTTTGTGGTGGTGACCGCTACGGTCAATCTCGTCATGGGCAGTGCCTCGGCCAAATGGGCCATTATGGCGCCGGTGTTCATTCCTATGTTCATGTTGCTGGGATATTCCCCCGAATTTACGCAAACGGCCTACCGGGTTGGAGATAGCGTTACGAACATCATTTCGCCCATGATGTCCTACTTTGCCCTCATCGTCGCGCTCATCCAGCGATACGATACCCGCGCCGGCATCGGGACACTTGTGGCTACCATGCTGCCTTACACGGTGGTCTTTTTTGTAGGGTGGGTTTTGCTTCTCATTTTATGGATTGTGTTCAATCTGCCGTTGGGCTTCGGGGCCGGGATCTACTACCCCTGAGAATTTTGTAGAAAGGAAAGGCTCACTCAGGGCCGTAATGTGCCGAAACGACCATCTTTGCATGGAGGTAGCTGCTAAGGTCACCGTGTCCTTTTTATGAAAAAACTCTTTCTTCTCGACGGCCATGCGCTGATATACCGCGCCCATTTCGCGTTCATTTCTCGCCCGTTGTTCAACTCGAAAGGCTGGAATGTGTCGGCCGTTCACGGCTTCGTGCGCATGCTTTGGGACACTTTTCTGCGCGAGTCTCCTACACATTTAGCTGTCGTCTTTGACCCTCCGGATGGCACGTTCCGCCATGAGCGCTATGAGCAATATAAAGCCAACCGAGACAAACAACCAGAGGACATTTCGCTGGCCATTCCGTGGGTAGAGAAGATTGTGCGCGCCATGAACTTACCCGTAGTCGTCGTGCCCAATTATGAAGCCGACGACGTCATGGGCACCTTGGCGCGCCAAGCAACACAGCATGGTTTTCAGGTGTACTTGTTCACGCCGGACAAGGACATGGGCCAACTGGTTACAGACCGTATCTTTTTATACAAGCCCGGCAACAAGGGCAGCGAAGTCGAAATCTGGGGGCCTGTTGAGGTCTGCGAGCGCTGGAATATCCAGCGCGTGGAGCAGGTGGTGGACATGCTCGGGCTCATGGGAGATACCGTGGACAACATCCCTGGCTTACCGGGGGTAGGCGAGAAAACAGCAGCTCGGCTGCTGGCTGAATATAGCACGGTGGAGAAGGTGCTGGAAAATGCCGGTCGCCTAACGGGAAAATTGCGCGACATTGTACAACAGCACGGCGAGCAAGCTCTGCTCTCCAAATGGCTGGCTACAATTGACACGCAGGCTCCTGTAACTTTCGATGAAAAGGCGTTTGAAGTAGAACCTTTCGATCGCGAGGCGCTTTTAGAGATTTTTAAAGAATTGGAATTTCGAAGTTTGGCCAACGATATTTTAAAACACCCCCTGGCTGGTGGCCCTTCGACGGGGCCAAAGCTGAAAGAAACGACAGGGAGACAAGGAGATCTCTTCGAAGAGTCGCCTACCGGCGAGGCGCCTGCCGACCCGCCCCAGGAAATCCGCCACGCTTCGAAGAACATTCACAACACCCCGCACCAGTATCGCGTGGCTGACACTCCAGAGCGCCGGGCAGAGCTGCTTCAGCGCCTACTTACCCGTCCATCGGTCTCCTATGACTCCGAAACCACTGCCATCGAACCCACCCAGGCCGATTTGGTTGGGTTGGCCTTTGCCTTTAAGCCGCATGAGGCCTGGTATGTACCCATTCCTGCTGATAGGGCTGAAGCCCAGGCATTAGTGGAGGAGTTTAGACCTTTTTTTGAGCATGAGAGCATCGAGAAGATCGGTCAGAATCTTAAATACGATGCTATCGTCCTTAAAAACTACGGCATAGAACTGCGCGGCCCTTACTGGGATACGATGCTGGCGCATTACTTGCTGGAACCAGAATTGCGCCACAACCTCAACTACATGGCGGAGACGTACCTAGACTACAGCCCGATTAAGATTGAGGAACTGATAGGTAAAAAAGGCGCTAATCAGGGCAACATGCGCGATGTGCCGTTGGAGCAAATTAAAGAATATGCCGCTGAAGATGCCGACTTGGCGTTACAACTGAAGAACTATTTGGAGCCCAAATTGGAGTCAGGAGGTCCCAACCTGGTACGGCTCTTCCATCAGGTAGAGTGCCCTCTCGTCAAAGTGCTGGCTGATTTAGAGTTTGCTGGAGTGCGCATTGATACCACTTTCCTCAGGGAGTATTCTAAGGAGTTAGTATCAGCCATTCAGGCGCTAGAGGAAAAAATCCTAAAAGAGACCGGGTACACGTTCAACGTGTCTAGTCCAAGACAAGTCGGCGAGGTGCTTTTTGAGCGACTTAAAATTCCATATCCGGGTAAAAAAATGAAAAGTGGCCAGTATTCAACGGATGAGGAGGTGCTCTCTTCCTTAGCAGCCGAGTATCCAGTATGCGCCGATATTTTACAACATCGGGCCCTCCAAAAACTGCGCAGCACGTATGTGGATGCTCTACCTGCGCTGGTAAACCCGAGAACGGGGCGGGTGCATTCCTCCTTCAATCAGGCATTGGCAGCTACAGGCCGATTAAGCAGCCAGAACCCCAACCTACAAAATATACCTATTAGAACACCGGAGGGCCGACGCGTGCGCGAGGCGTTTATTCCTCGCGACGATGATTACCTCATCCTCTCTGCCGATTACTCGCAAATAGAGTTGCGCCTTATTGCCCACATGAGCCATGAAGAGGCGATGATTGAGGCGTTCCAAAAAAACCAGGATATCCACCAGACGACGGCAGCTCGCGTCTTTGGCGTGCCTCTCGAGCAAGTAACGCCCGAACAGCGGCGCGCCGCCAAAACCGTCAATTTCAGCATTATATATGGAGCTGGCGCCGTCAACTTGAGCCATCAACTGGGTATCAAGCGCTCTGAAGCCAAGGAGCTTATTGACAACTATTTTGCACAGTACCCCGGATTGAAGCGCTACATGGAAAGTACCGTGGACTTTGCACGCAAAAATGGCTATGTCGAGACCCTGATGGGTCGGCGCCGCTATCTGCGCGACATCAACAGCCGCAACAACATGAACCGCAGCATGGCCGAGCGTATGGCCATCAATACGCCTATCCAGGGCACCGCTGCTGATTTGATTAAGGTGGCCATGATAAACATTTGGAAGGCGGTCCGCGCGGCAAACATGCGTTCCCATCTCATCTTACAGGTGCACGACGAGCTTGTCTTTGAAGCTCACCGCGAGGAACTGGACGCGCTAAAAGTACTTGTTCACGATAAAATGACCTCCGCCTTACCTGAACTTCAAGTGCCGATTGTAGTAGAAATGGGCACAGGTAAAAACTGGCTGGAAGCGCATTAGCTGTCTTCTCGTTAAGGACTATAAGAAGAGGTTGGAAGTTCGACCGCTACGAACAAAAGAAAAAGCCGCACCGGTTACTTTGGGTGGCGGCGCGGCTCTCGCGGTCAGGCCCGCTGTGTTAAGATCGTTTTTTAGCGTTTGACGAACTTAGTCGTTTGCCATTGCACAGCGTCTTCTGTGCGTATGCGCACGAAATAAGCGCCTGTGGGCAAGTCGTAAACTGGGATAGCCTCTTCGCCGTAAACCTGTACGTCGTGCTTTAGGGAGCCGTCCAAACCCACAATTTGGACGTTGAGCCATTCATTACCGTAGGTCGTTCGAACGCGTATCCAGTCCACTGCAGGGTTAGGATAAACACTTATCGAGTATGCCGTGGAGGGGGAGTCATTCGTAGAGGAGGTAGCCAGGCCAGAAAATAGCCATACGTAAGCCGTAGGGTAATTCTTTTGCCAAAAGGGAATGGTGGCACGACCGTCGGCAGCCATCTCCACAGCCATTTCTTGATTGCCAAAGCCCATTTCTCGCAGCTTGTTGATGATGTTCAGCATGCTCTGCTTGACGTATGATGGCTCTTCACCGCCAGCCAGGAAATACATTTTAAGATTGTTGAGCTTGCCTTTCCCGGAAATGTGGTTTTGCAAATTGATGTCGCAAAACCAGAACGAGGGTGAAAATAGGAGCACCTTGGAGAAGATGTGCTGGTACTCTATGGCGCCGTACAGCGAAATAATCGCGCCAAAGCCACTTCCGCCGATACCCGTGTGCCCGCGGTCAGGGTTGGTTCGGAAATGCTGGTCTATAAAAGGTTTTAGCGTGTTTACGATGAACCTCATGTAATCGGCGCCTTGTCCGCCGCCTCCATACACCGAATTTTGCCAAGGAGAGTATTCGTTCATTTGATGCACGCCGCCGTTTTCGATGCCGACAACGATGCAACCAAAATCACCTTGAGCGGCTAACTTGTCCAGTGACTCATCCACTTCCCACTCCTCATTCTGCGTGCTGGTTTTTTGAAAGAGCGTTTGGCCATCTTGCAAGTAAAGCACAGGATATCTCTTGCCAACGGCAGCCGGAGTGTAGTAGTTCGGTGGCAGGTATACAAGAATACGCCGAGTGCGGTTCAGTTGTGGCATAAAGAACCCGTCGTCTAATACCGCCACCGTACCTTTCTTATCGCTATTGAAGGCGGTCTGATTGCTAAGCCGCCATGTAAGAATATTTACCTCAACGGTCTGAGACCCACCTTTGTAATCTACCACGTGGATGACTTGGTAGTCTCCAGTGCTGTTACCCTCTGCAACGCCCCAGTTTCCCCGCGTAAAGGTGAAGTGCACTCGACCTGGTGACAATGGGAGTTTTATCTGGTATTTCCCTGAACCAATTCGTTCCAACCTCATATTGGGATCGGCTGCGCCCCAACCATTGAAGGACCCCGATACGTAGATGACCTCCCCTGGCGGAGTATTACCTGGCACCGAATTTACCAAAACAGTAAGCTCGGCTCGTAGCCAGAAGGGCACCAAAAGAAGAGCCCAGAGAAGCGCGCGAATGGAGTAGAGTTGATACATAACGCCAAATTCTCATTTTCTCAAGTGTGGAGACTGGCGGGAGGTCGCGTTGATTAAAAATTTTTTTCATCAGGCAGAGGAGAATTTGGGAAAAATGGCCCGGTTATTGGTATGATTAGCATGTAATGATTTCTACTCATCCACGTAGCTCGCTGCTTATCTTTCTCTTCCGCAATCTTCCTGAGCTACAGTTACCTCTTGCAGAGGTAGTTTCCCTTAGTGATTTGGAGATTTTGTTCGGTTCGCTCAAAACGAGCGCGATGTTTTCACGCCCCTACGGCCCATCGGATTGGGAGGCTGTGGGAATATGAAAGCGAAACTACCGAAGGGCGTTTCAATATTATTTCGGAGGGGGATGGCGCCTACATCTGGAGAGAAAGGGGTGAGCGGGGGAGGCGCTTCAAACGCGTTGCTAAAGTCGGTGAAATCTTCAAGCCCATGGAAGCATTCGACAAAAAGAACTAAAACCACACTAAATGACCAGGTCAGATGTCTGAACAAAAAACTAATCCGTGGACTACCAAAGACATACGTCAGGTATATGATAACCCTTGGATCCGCGTCACTCATCGCGAGGTGATCACCCCTGGAGGTAGTGCTGGTATCTACGGAGTGGTACATTTCAAACACATTGCTGTAGGCATTTTGCCTGTTGACGACGAAGGCTACACCTGGCTGGTCGGGCAGTATCGCTACACCCTCGATCAGTACAGCTGGGAAATACCTGAGGGCGGGGGCCCCACGAACGAGTCGCCGCTGACCACCGCGCAGCGAGAATTATGGGAAGAAACCGGCATTCGAGCAAAACGATGGACGAAGCTCCTCGATCTACACCTCTCTAATAGCGTTACCGATGAGCGCGCCGTGGCTTTTTTGGCCCAAGAATTGGAGTTAGGAAAATCACAACCCGAGGAGACCGAGCAGCTCCAGGTGCGCCGGCTCCCCCTCATTGAAGCAGTTCGCATGGCAATGGATGGAGAGATTACCGATGCCCTTTCCGTAGCGGCTCTGCTCCTCGCCAATGAGTGGAGAAGAAACGGAAAATGGAGTTTTTAGCAAATATCAAATGCAAGATTATAAGTTGTTGATTATCAATACTCACTCTGTTAACGTTTTTTTAAACCAGAATAAAATATAAAATTCCCGCGTTTAAACCAGAGTACATTTGCTCTTCTTTTTAATTATGAAACGGTTGCAAAAGGTAATGTGGTGCTGATTTTAGGCCGAAAGCGCCCTCATCACAGATACCAATTGCCTATACCCAAAACTCGGTTCTCTGCCATGTTAAAAAAGATATTATTTTTCTCATTATTGTTCTTGACACCGGTGTTGTTGATGTTAGACTGGGGAACGAAATCCGTTGCACCAACAAGCGCTGCCCGAGCAAACATCGTAAGTTCAGAGGGGCTCACTTCCGAAGCCTTTGCGCGCTTGGCCATGATGGCACCACCACCTCGTCCGAAGCCACTGATTCTCCGCCGTCAGGTTAACCCTCAAATCCTGCACTACACTGCTCCAGATACCCTTCCCTATCTCCCTTACGATGCCGATATGCTTCAGGCCATGTACGAGCAAGCTAGCTACCTGAAGCGCCCCGATGTAAAGGACTACCCAGTAAGGGGGATCAGCAAAGACGAAATGCTGCGCACCTTGGAGCTGCTGCAGCAGTGCCAGGTGCTCCAGCCAGAAGCTCTAATAGATCGGTTTGACTTTTACGCTGTTCAGACCGATCTCCGCGACGACCGTGTCCGCATCACGGGTTACTACACGCCTATTATCCCGGCCAGCCGCGTGCGTACACGCGAGTTTTCGGTACCCATCTTGCGTCGCCCCGAAGATAGAGTGCCTTCGCCTGCAGCCATCGAGGCAGGCGCTTTGGAAGGTAAAGGTTTGGAGCTGGCCTGGATTCGCAGCAAACGCGAACTGGCCGACGCCCAGCTGCAAGGTTCCTGCTGGGTAGAGTATACTGACGGCAAGCGCGAGCACTTCGGTTTTGGAGGCTCCGTAAAAGGTCACGGCGGCAAATACGTCTTCTTCACTAAGATGAGCTCACAAGACGTTGTTGGCTCTGGCTTCTTCCCTCTTACTCCGGGCTATTCTGTGGCTGTTGACCCGCAATATATCCCCTTGGGCGCTACTTTGCTGGCCGAACTTCCCGATGTTGACGAAAACGGTACTCTAAAAGGCTATACCTATCGAATTCTCTTTGCTCAAGACCGCGGTGGTGCTATTCTGACGACGAAGCGCCTCGATTTGTACAGCGGTATCGGCAAAAAAGGCCTTCAGGATGCCCGAAAAACTAATGGCTACGGCCGCTTGTGGCTGCTTTTACCCAAGCAATAGAGAATAAGTGTTGAAAAAAATCTGTTGACGTCGCCACCTCTTCGAAAGCGCGCGAGAGGTGGCGACGCTTCTTTTTAGGGCTTTCAAAACCGTGCCGGTAAGGCTGCCTATCTTTGCCCAAAAATAATTTTTATGGACATGACGACGGTGGCAGCCACAGCTTCTGCCCAGCTAATGGCACTGGAAGATCGCTATAACGCGCACAACTACCACCCTATTCCTGTCGTGCTTGAGCGCGGCCAAGGGGTGTACGTATGGGATGTGGAAGGGAAACAGTACTTCGATTTTCTTTCGGCATATAGCGCCGTTAACCAGGGCCATTGCCATCCGCGCATCATTAGAGCCTTGGTGGAGCAGGCCCAAAGGCTGACACTGACATCGCGAGCATTTTACAATAACCTTTTAGGGCCATACGCAGAGTTTATCACCCGTTTTTTCGGCTACGACCGCGTACTGCCGATGAATACCGGCGTAGAGGCCGGCGAAACAGCAGTCAAGCTGGCCCGCCATTGGGCTTACCGCGTCAAGGGGGTGCCCGAAAATCAGGCTAAAGTGGTGTTTGTGCGCGGCAACTTTTGGGGGCGCACCTTAGCAGCTATTTCCTCCTCTACAGACCCCTCTTCTTATCGCGATTTTGGCCCGTTTATGCCGGGCTATGTGATTATCCCTTACAACGATTTAGCGGCACTGGAAGAGGCCTTCCAGGACCCCCATGTGGCCGGTTTTATGTTTGAACCGATACAGGGAGAGGCCGGCGTAGTCATGCCTGACGACCACTACGTGGCGGGGGTGCGCGCCTTGTGTGACCGCTACAACGTGCTTATGATTGCCGACGAGGTACAGACAGGTATTGGCCGCACTGGCCGTATGCTGTGCTGCGACTACGCCAACGTCAAGCCCGATATCCTGGTGTTGGGCAAGGCGCTCTCTGGAGGTGTCATGCCAGTAAGCGCGGTGCTGGCTTCTGACGAGATTATGCTCACGATTAAGCCCGGCGAGCACGGCTCTACGTTTGGCGGCAATCCATTGGCCTGCGCTGTGGCGATGGAAGCCCTTAGTGTCGTCCGCGATGAGCACTTGCCCGAAAACGCCGATCGCTTGGGACGCGTCTTTCGCCAACGCATGGAGACTTTAGTAGCACAGCGGCCCGACTTGCTGCGCTCAGTGCGCGGCAAAGGACTGCTCAATGCACTAGTAGTCAACGACACTGAAGACAGCCAAACGGCTTGGAACCTGTGTCTAAAATTAGCCGAAAATGGATTGTTGGCCAAGCCGACCCATGGCAATATCATCCGCTTTGCTCCGCCGCTGGTTATCACGGATGAACAGCTAGACATTTGCTGCTCCATCATTGAGGAGACGGTACGGACGTTTTAGGGCGCCAGCATAAAGGGCATTTTTGGGTTTCTACAACAACGAACGCAGGCAGCCACCTCGAGGTGCTAGCCGCGGGCGTTCGTCGTGTGATCCCGACAGGGCTCGAACCTGTAACCTACTGCTTAGAAGGCAGTTGCTCTATCCATTGAGCTACGGGACCTTTTCAGGTTCAGCAGGGCAAAAGTAAGGTATTCGACGGGCTTTAGCCGTGTTAAATTTTGAGCGTGCGCGAGCGTCAGTGCTCAAACTAAGGCTCACCATTCGAAGTGTTGTGATTGAATAGGTTGCCCGTAGAATAGGCTGGCCTTCTCATCGAAAGCATCTGGCGTTTCGGTAGTATAAAAGAGGCATTGGCCGCCCTTGCTGCACTGAGCATCCATCTCGGGATGGCGGTGCAAGTAGTCGGCTAAGCGCTCTGCAACGAGGCGCCCCTGTTGTACCAACTGGATGGATGCCGGCAGATAGCGCCGAATTTTATCTAACAAAAGAGGGTAGTGTGTGCAGCCCAGTACGACCGTATCTATACAATCGGCCTGATTAAGCAGAGCGCGGATATCTTTCTCAACGAAGTAGTCCGCTCCTAAGCCGAGGTGCTCGTTGTTTTCGATGAGCGGCACCCACATAGGGCAGGCTTGCTGATATACCGCCACCTCAGGGTAGAAGTGGTTGATTTCGATGACGTACGACTCAGACTTCACGGTACCGGGTGTAGCCAGAATGCCCACACAGCCGCTGCGCGTCAGGCGGCCAACCAGTTCGGTGGTGGGTCGAATAACGCCAAGCACCCGATAATTTAGTCCATAGCGCGGCAGGTCGAGCTGCTGAATGTTGCGCAGTGCTTTAGCTGAGGCCGTATTGCAGGCCAGAATAACCAACCTGCAACCCATTCCAAACAAGTGTTCGACGCATTCCAGCGTGAACTTGTAAATGGTTTCAAAAGAGCGCCCACCGTAAGGAGCACGAGCATTGTCGCCGAAGTACACGTAGTCATACTCCGGCAACAATGCTTCAATTTCGCGAAAAACCGTTAGCCCACCGTAGCCTGAGTCAAAAATGCCAATAGGGCCAGGCATTACTTAATGCCAAGTTTGGCTTTTACTAATGGCGTTAAATCGAGGGCCTCGTCCGCGTATACCACCACGGAAGTGCTGCTGTCGAACACCAATAGAAAACCACCCTCGCGAGCGGTTTCTTCCATGGCTTTATTAACTCGCTCCAATATAGGGCGGTATTCTTCTTCGCGTTTCTTGGCCAGCTTGGCGTACACTTCCTGCTCGTATTTACCAATGGCCTCTTCTTCCTCTTGCAGTTTGGCCATCTGCGCCTGGTAGTCGCGCGGCGAAATGGTGCCCTGCTCTTTTTTCCGCTCTAGCAGAGCAGCTTTTTCTTGCAGTTCTTTGGCCATTTCTTGGCCTTTTTTCATTAGCTGGTTCTGAAAGGCCTTCAGGTTGGCGTCAGCTTGTTTCACCTCAGGCACTTCGGCCAGAAGGGCAGCAGAGTTGAGGTAGCCAAATTTTTGGGAAAACCCTGCTACATGGAGCAACATCAACAGGGCAAATACAAGGATCTTGTTCATAACAAATGGGTAATAAAAAGGTCAGCTAAAGTACAACATTGTCCGCGTACAGGTCAGTTGCGTTTGAGCAAGGCCTTAATGTCCTCGGTCTTGTCGTATTTTTTGTCGGCGTACAACATGCCTGAGGCACTGCCTTTTTCAAAGATGTATTCAAAGCCGCGGTCCACGGCATATTTTTCGATAGCGGTATACACTCGCTCTTGGATAGGGCGGACGAGCTCTTCGCGCTTTTTAAACAGTTCACCCTCAGGGCCGAAGCGGCGCCGCTGCAGTTCGCGCACCTCTTTTTCTTTGTTGACGATTTCCTCTTCTCGGCGGCGCTTTTGTTCATCGCTTAGGAGCACTTGCTCCGCCTGGTACTTGCTGTACATGCCTTTGATGGCGTCTTGCTCCTGGGCAATCTCCTGCCGCCATTGGGTAGCTAATTTGTCCAATTGCTCCTGAGCGCGCTGGTATTCTGGAATACTTTCTAAAACGGCATTCACATCCACGTAAGCGATGCGCTGAGCAAAGCCAGCAACGAGAAAACTCAGCGTCAGAAGGGTTGTTGCAAAGCATTTCTTAAACATAAAGCGGTCGTTTTTTCGGTCAAAAAAATTGCAGGACAAAGGTAGTCCTCACAAGCCGTTAAGGCGACGATGAGACGCTGCCAGTCGTTTTAAGTTGCAGACGGAGTGTTAAGGCATTTTGTCAAAATGGCTTTAAGTAGCTTGATTGTGTGCAACTTAAGGCGATATTTTTTTGAAAGAAGCCGGCAGTTTAACCTGCTATTAACGCCGGTTTAAGGCCTTTTAAGGGTAAGGTGTACTTTTGCACTCGCCTTTAGCCCGACAAACGACACCGCCGCCATGTACCTGATAGGCCCAGAGCCATTAGACCTTCCTACCATAGAAGACATTAGCCGACATCGCCGACAAATAGGGCTTTCCGCGTCGGCGCGAGAGCGCTTGCGCATCAGTTGCGCCTATTTGCAACACAAGCTGTCTGAGGAGAGCGCTCTCTATTACGGGATCAACACGGGTTTTGGTGCTTTGTGCGATGTGCGGGTTTCAGACAGTGACATTGCCCAACTGCAACACAACCTGCTGGTGTCGCATGCGGCCGGTATGGGCGACGCTGTCCCTCCGGACCTGGTACGCCTCATGCTGTTGCTCAAAATCAAAAACTTGTGTTACGGCTATTCGGCAGTGCGCGAGGTAGTGGTAGAGCGGTTGGTGGATTTCTTCAATGAAAACGTCTTGCCCGTAGTGCCAGAGCAAGGCTCGCTGGGCGCTTCGGGCGACCTGGCGCCACTGGCACACCTGAGTTTGCCGTTAGCAGGTTTAGGCGAAGTATGGTTCGAGGGGCAATGCCACCCCGCAGCGCAAGTGCTGGCGCGCAAAGGGTGGGCGCCTATTGCTTTTCAGGCTAAAGAGGCACTAGCCTTGCTCAACGGCACCCAGTTCTCTACCGCCTATGCCGTGTGGTGTCTATTGGAAAGTAAGCGGCTGGCCAACCTGGCTGACCTCACGGCTGCTATAGGCTTTGAAGCCTTCCTGTGTCACCGTGCGCCTTTAGACGAGCGGCTGCACTGCATCCGCCCGCATGCCGGCCAGCTATCCTCGGCAGAAAACATCCGCTCATGGGTGGAAGGCAGCGAGGTCGCTTTCGCGCCCAAGGCACATGTGCAAGACCCTTACTCTTTTCGTTGCGCGCCGCAGGTGCACGGAGCCAGCCGCGATGCCATTCGACACGTCGAGCAAGTAGTGGTCACGGAAATCAACAGCGTCACCGACAACCCTAATGTTTTTCCAGATAGCGACGCCATCCTTTCGGGGGGTAACTTCCATGCTCAGCCCATTGCGCTGGCATTGGACTATTTAGCCTTGGCCTTGTCGGAGTTGGGCAGCATTGCCGAGCGGCGCGTCTTTCAATTGCTCAGCGGCCAGCGCGGTTTGCCGCCTTTCCTCGCGGAAAAGCCTGGCCTGCACTCCGGTATGATGATTGCTCAGTACACTGCTGCCGCCATTGCCAGTCAAAGTAAGATGCTCTGCATGCCTTCTTCGGCGGATAGCATTGTGAGTAGCAATGGACAGGAAGACCACGTGAGCATGGCTGCCAATGCCGGCGTAAAGACCTGGCGCGTCGTACAAAATACGGAGCGATTGCTGGCTATCGAGTTTATGGTAGCCATGCAAGCGCTCGATTTCCGACGGCCGCTTCGGACTTCGGAGCACCTTGAAACTTTGCACCAGCGCTATCGACAGTGGGTGCCGCACTTGGAGGAAGATCGCATCTTGAGCACCGACATGGAGCAGACGGTAACCTTTCTGCGGACGGAGTTCCCTTAAGTAAGCGCACTGTTGCAGAGACCTGCTATTTTTACGTGCACAGGGTCAACCCAGCCGCCTTTTTCCCATGCAAACCCTTGCTATTGTCTTTGCCACGGCGTCAGGTGTCACACTTGGTGCTATGCTCTGGTTGCTTTGGTTGGCAGAGCGCTTCCAATTCTACACACAACCCAACGAGCGCAGCACCCACCGGCAACCAGTGCCTCCGGTAGGTGGGTTGGCCTTTGCCATAGGAACGCTCTTGGCCACAGCAGTGTGGTGTCCAGCGGTAATGGGTGCGCTGCTTCCTGTGCTGGTACCTTTGGTATTACTTGTGCTATTGGGGTGGGTAGACGACTGGCGTCATCTTTCCCCTGGTCAGAAACTGCTCGGCCAGCTCCTGGCTGCAGGCTTGCTGGTAAGTTGGGCAGGTCTTCGCATCGAACATTTGGAAGGTATTTTCGGAGTAGGAGCTCTCTCCGGGTCGGCATCGTGGGCTTTATCAGTGCTGAGCGTGGTGGGGATTGTCAATGCGTTCAACTTTATAGATGGCATTGACGGGTTAGCAGGTGTGCTGGGGCTATGGGTATGTGCGGCCTTTGGCATTTGGTTGTATGGCACAGGTGAAAGCGACATGGCTCTCTTGGCGGCAGCGCTTGCTGGAGGTTTGAGCACCTTTTTATATTTTAATGTAGCGCCGGCGCGTGTGTTTATGGGCGATGCCGGCGCTATGTTTCTTGGGGCTGCTGCAGCGGTATTGGCGCTAACAGCCATCAGCGCTAATCACCACTTGCCCGAGGGCCATGCCTGGCACATTGCTTCAGGCCCTGCGCTGGCGGTGGCGGTGCTGTTCGTCCCGTTGTTTGATGTGGTGCGCGTCTTTGTAGTGCGTATGGCGCGCGGGCGCTCTCCATGGCGTGCTGACCGCGGGCACGCGCACCATGTGTTGCTGGCCCGGGGTCTGACGGCTGGGCAAACTACGTTGGTGTTGATGAGCTGTTGTATGGGCATGACCACCCTCGTGTATTGGCTGCAAGAGTGGGGCAATGTGACACTATTGCTTCTGCAAGGTATGGTAGCATTGCTGGCCTCGTTGAGGTTGACTCTCCCTTAAAGCAGGCGTTTCTGCAAGGCTTCTGCATAACTGGGGCCAATGGGCAACTGCTGTCCGGCAATGTAAAGGTGCTCGTTTTCGATGGCTTCGATGCGCTGGATGGCCACAATGTATGATTTGTGGATGCGTACAAAGCGCTCGGGTGGCAGGGTTTCTTCCAAGTGCTTTAGCGATAATAGCGACATAAGACGCCCTTCAGGCAAGTGAAATGCCACGTACTCGCGCATGCCTTGGATGTAGATGATGTCATCCAAGCGAACGCGGTGCGTACGATGCTCCGCTTTCACCAGCAAATAATCCTTTCCCTTGCCGACTTCTGGCGTCTCGAGAGGGGCTGCTTGCTGCACGCGCGCCTTGAAATAGGCCGATGCTTTTGTCACCGCTTGTGAGAAGCGCTCATAGGAAAAGGGTTTTAGCAGGTAATCGGCAACATTTAGCTCGTACCCTTCGACAGCGTATTGCTCATAGGCTGTAGTGAAAATTACAACAGGTTTGTTAATTAAAGCCTTCAGCAAATCAATCCCCGTTAGATCGGGCATTTGAATGTCCAGAAAGAGCAGGTCAACTGGCTGGTAGTGCAGCACACTGACAGCTTGCATAGCGTCTGCACAGGTGCCCACTAGCTGCAGGGAAGGCGTCTGTTCAATGTAATGCTTCAATAGCGTGCGGGCGAGCTCTTCGTCGTCCACAACTAAGCAGCGGATGGGAGGTGTCATGGCTTGCTACTGGACGGGCTAAGAATAGGTTCGGGTCGCAGGTTCAGGTAGAGGTGAACGCGGAAGGTGTCTGCGTTCGCACTGATATCGAGCAAATGCCTGTCGGGGTAGAGCAACTCCAGTTGGCGCCTCACGTTGTGGAGGCCAATGCCGCCGACATCGTCTTTGCAGTGATGGCTCTCGGGCAGGCTGTTTTCTACCTGAAAGACAACGTACTCCTCTCCGGTGGAGAGGTGTATTTTAATCCAACCCTTCTCGCGGTCTTCGATTTTGCTGTGTTTAAAGGCGTTTTCGACAAAGGGCACCAATAGAAGCGGGGCAATGAGCAGACCAGGGCGCGACTCATCGAGGACTACTTCCACATTAAAGCCTCGGCTGTCTTTGAGGCGGTGCAAATCGATGAAATGTCGCAAATATTCGATCTCCTTTCCCAAGGGCACGCGGTCGGCCTTACAATCGTGCAGCATGTAGCGGAGCATGCCCGAGAGTTTGAGCAGCATTTCGGGCGCGCGGTCCGATTTAGTTAAAGTTAGGGTGTAGATATTATTCAGGGCATTGAACAGGAAGTGTGGGTTAATCTGGGAGCGCAGAAATTTTAGTTCAGCTTCCAGCTTTTCTCCGCGCAGTTCGGCCGCTTCGCGTTCTTTTTGATTGGCATAGCGGGTCACCTCAAACAAGGCACTTCCGATGAGGGCCGTGAAATAAGGCATAGCCATGCCGATGTATCTGAACGCCATATTGGGGCTGCCTTTTCCTGGCACTGCGGCATTACGGGGGCGTTTGAAGTGCTCAGCCCAGGGGGCCGCATCCCAACTAATGAGCAGGATGATAGCTACCAGCAGTGCCACGCAAATCAGCGTATATGCCGCTTGTTTTTTATTGAAATAAAGGCGCGGCAACAACACTTCAACATTTAGCCAAACGACAATGACAATGCCCGTGAGCACAACAGTGCTGCGTACCAACACCCGCACGGGGTTTTCCCAATTGCCCAACAGCACCACAGGGACTAATACCCAGAAGGAGCCCCAGAATAGGATTTGCAACCATGTCAGCCGCTCCGGCCAAAGTCTTATCATGCCTACAAAGGTGTCTTTACGCGGGTGAGCTAGCAAATTAAATCCATTAAAATCGGTTCTCCACGGCTTGCCTTCGCATTTGACTCAACATGCAGAGTTTCAGCAGCCCAGCTGAATATTGATGAGGGAAATGCGGTGTTTGCTGTCGGAATAGGCCTGTTGATTGGATTTTTTTTTCTCCTGAATACCTTTCCTTCACCTTTGTATTGTGTTAAAAGAAGCTGACTTATGAATAAGCATGTCGTTTGGCTTACCATAACCCTTTGTTTGAACGATGGAAGCGCACTGTTCGCTCAACCAGGAGGGGAGGGGCGCTGGATGAACCCGCAACAGCGTGCTGAGCAACAAACAGCCCAAATGAAAGAGCAACTCGCTCTTTCGGAGGCCCAAGCTGCTAAGGTATTAGAAATCAACGTTAAATACGCTCAGCAGGCTCAAGAAGCCCGCCAAAAGGCAGAAGGAGACTGGGAGGCCATGCGGGCCCAGATGACAACTATTCGCCAGGCACAAGACCAGGAGCTGCAAACAGTGCTGACCGAAGAACAGTGGCAAAAATGGCTTACGGTGCGCGAACAACTGCGCGACCGCCGCAGCAGTAACGCAGGAGGTAACCCGCCCACAACGCCAGGTAAGGACAAACCTGCACAAGACAACAAGAAGACCAACGCAAAAAAGGAAAAGAAGAGCCGTAGCCGGGGCGCTAACCCAAACAGCAATCGGTAAACACATCAACACACGCCTGCACTTCGAGGTGTCGCCCATATAGAGAGGCGACACTTTCGAGGGGCGGCTGCCGAGTCTACCTCCCTATTACAAAACCTGTCCGACATACCCTTATCGGCTGGCGCCTTTCAATCTGATAATTTCTTTGCCCATGAAGCATCTGCTCATAGCAGCGGCGTGGCTGCTTGCGCCCGCTCTCTTTGCCCAAACCTTCTCCATTCGCGGGAAAGTACTTGATGACCAGGGCCAACCCATGCCGGGGGCTACCGTTAGCCTGCAACATCCCTGGGGCGAAGTGATTAAGAACACGGCTGCAGGTCTCGATGGCTCATTTGCCCTAACGCAAGTAGAGCGCGGCGGCTATCGCCTGGTAATCAGCGCCCTGGGTTTCAAGTCTTTGCGCCGCGAGGTTACGCTTTCGCAAAGCGACGTGCAACTGGGAGTGCTTCAGCTAGAGCCGGACGTCATTTTGTTGCAAGGCGTCGAGGTAAAAAGCACAGTGCCTATTGCTCAGCAGAAAGGCGATACCACAGAGTTCAACGCCAGCTCGGTCAAAGTGATGAAAGACGCTGACGCAGCAGACCTGGTGGAGAAATTGCCCTCGGTCACTGTAGAAAATGGTGCCATCAAGGCCCAAGGAGAAAACGTTGGCCAAGTGCTTGTTGACGGCAAACCTTTCTTTGGCAATGACCCCGTGGCTGCCCTGCGCAACTTGCCTGCTGAAGTCATCGACAAGGTGCAAATTTTTGACCAGCAAAGTGAGCAAGCGCAATTCACGGGTTTTCAGGATGGCAACACGACCAAGACTATCAACATTGTTACCAAGAGTAACATGCGGCAAGGCCAGTTTGGCAAAGTGTACGCTGGCTATGGCTACGAAGACCGTTATCAGGCAGGTGGTAACATTAACTTTTTCGACGGTAACCGGCGCGTCGCGCTCATTGGTATGGCCAACAACATCAATGTGCAGAACTTCTCCGTGGACGATCTCTTGGGCGTCGTAGGTGCAGGGCGCGGTGGGCCGGGGGGCGGGCGCATGTTCATGATGATGGGTGGTGGCCGCACACCAGGTGGTGGCCCTGGCGGCGGTCCAAGTGGTGGTGGGGTAGGTGATTTCTTAGTGCGACCGCAAGGAGGCGTTGCCACGACCTCTGCTGTTGGCATCAATTATTCCGACAAGTGGGGAGAAAAAACAGAGGTAACAGCTAGCTACTTCTTCAATAAATCCAGCACACTGGCCGTTAGCAACACCTTCCGACAGTTCTTGAATAGCCAGGGTGACTTGGCCGAATTGTATCGCGAAGCTAGCGACAATCGCACCGATAACACCAATCACCGGGTTAATGCGCGTGTGGAAATCAAACTAGACAGCATGAACTCGCTGATATTCCGCCCGCGCTTTACGACACAGATTAACGATGGCACGTCTCTCACCATTGGTCAGACGCTATTTAACAATGCCCTCATTGGGCAGACCGACAACAGCTACCGCTCCGATCTCACTGGCGTCAATCTCAACGGCGATCTGCTCTGGCGCCATCGCATGACCAAAAAAGGCCGCACGCTGTCCATCAACCTTAACGGCGGATATGCTCCAAAGCGGGGTACTTCTTGGCTTGACTCACAAAACGACTTCCCACAGTTAGGAACGGTCGCCCTTCTTGACCAGCGCACTACACTTGATATTGGTAGCTGGAATGCCGCCGGAAATGCCGAATACACTGAGCCTGTTGGCGAAAATGCGCAATTACTGCTCAACTACCGCCTCAGCTACCAGCAGGAAGCCTCCGACCGCCTCACGTACGACTGGGTCGAGTCATCGGGCAGCTATTCGCTGCTCAACGAATCGCTGTCCAATGTTTTCTCCAACGACTACACTACCCACCAGACAGGCCTAGGGTATAACTACAGCAAAGGGCGCGACTTGAACTTCAACGTACGCGTGAACAGCCAGTGGGCCACTTTGGCCAACCAGCGCACTTTCCCGCAAGAGACCAACATTAACCAGACCTTTTTTAATGTGCTACCCTCGGCCATGTTCCGCTACGACATAGATCGCACGCGCAACATCCGCGTGTTCTATCGCAGCAGCACCCAACTGCCCTCGGTAGAGCAGCTCCAAGATGTACTTAACAACAGCAACCCTGTGCAGCTGACTGTGGGCAATCCCAACCTGCGACAGACCTTTCAGCAGAATATTTTTGGTCGCTATCAGGCCTCTGACGCGCAAAAGGGCAGCACGCTCTTTTTGGGCATGGGCGCCACTTTTACCCAAGATTATCTTGCCACAGCAACCTATCTAGCCAACAGCGACCACCCTATTTTGCAGGAGTATCAGGTGCCGCGTGGTGCGCGGTTGTCTCGGCCGGTCAACCTCGATGGTTACCGTTCTTTCCGCGGCTTTGCCTCCTACGGCATGCCCATTAAGGGCTTGAAGACCAACCTCAATGTGGATGGTTTCTATACTTACTCGCGCACGCCGGGCCTCATCAACGATGCCCTCAACCTTGCTCACAATCATCTCTTTGGCGTTGGGTTTACCTTGGCCAGCAACATCAGCGAGCGCTTAGACTTCACCCTGTCCGCACGGCCTAATTTCAACGTCGCTAACAACACCTTCCAAACGGCCAGTAATACGCGCTACTTTAGCCAGACCTCTCGTTTTCGTTTCAACTGGATCTTCTGGAAAGGCTTTGTCCTGCGCTCCGACCTGACGCACAACCTCAATGCAGGACTTAGCGAGGGTTTTGACCAAAATTTCTGGCTTTGGCATCTGGCGCTGGGCAAGAAGGTGTTTAAAAATGAGCGCGGTGAAGTGGCGCTGGCCGTCAATGACGTATTGGGTCAAAATCGCAGCATCGGTCGAAACGTGACGGAAACCTACGTGGAAGACCTCCAGACCAATGCCCTGCAGCGTTTCGTCATGCTCTCCTTTACCTATAACTTGCGCCATTTCCGCACCAGTAAGACGCCTGCCGGCCCTATGCCTGATGGCCCGCGTGCGATAGAGCACTGGGGGCCGCGCATGTAGGCGCAATGCCGGGCTGGGCAGCTGCTTTGTGTAACTCTGCCAGTCGTGCCGCCTTTCCGTTATTTTGTTATTTACAAGCCCTACGGTATGCTTAGCCAGTTCACGCCGGACCACCCCGGTCAGCGAACACTGGCTGATTTGGCCTTTCGTTTTCCTAAGAAGGCCTACCCCGTGGGTCGCCTGGATGCCGACAGCGAAGGGCTGCTCCTGCTGACGGATGACGCGCGCCTAAAAACCCGATTGTTGGCACCAGAGAGCGGACATGAGCGCACCTACCTCGCCCAAGTGGAAGGCATTCCAGAGGAGGCTGCTATAGAGCAAATGCGCCGAGGGGTGGACATCCGCATCAACGGGCGCCTCTATCGCACGCGTCCTGCTCGTGTGCATCGTTTAGAAGCGCCACCGCCCGACCTGCCTCCGCGCGAACCTCCTATCCGATATCGCAAGCATGTGCCCAACTGTTGGTTAGAAATCACCCTTACGGAGGGTAAGAACCGCCAAGTGCGCCGTATGTGCGCGGCAGTGGGCTATCCCGTTCTCCGTTTGGTGCGCATTCGCTTTGGTCCGCTTCGCTGGGGAGAGGCAATGCTACAGGGGCTGCAGCCAGGTGAGGTGCGTGTGCTAAACGCCTCGGAAGTTGGCGGGTAGGCATTAGAGGATGCGCCGACTCCTGCCAAAAAAGGTTTTTTTAAAAAAGAAAATCCAAGCGCGGCAGTTGTTTCGTAGATAGGGTTGTCTGCGCAGACTAAAGTCTTCCTTTCCTGATTCAAGGCGCATTGCTTGCTATTTCAAGAGCAACTAAAGGCTCTTGTTCTGGCGCATTTCCTTCTGTTCAGGAGAGGAGGGGCACAACCCTTTCATTTAACGCTAAAAAATGCCGACATTATGACATGCTTATTTTCCCTGCGTACCACGACTGCACTCAGTCGCTGGTTGTTGGCTCTGCTGGTTGTTGGGCTTGGCCATTATTATCGCTCTTCTGCTCAAGTGATGTATGCTCTCTCGGGTAATCTACTAATCACTACCGATCTGAGTGCGCCCTCTGTACCGATGAATGTTGCCTCGGTGATGGGTCTAGCCACAGGCCAGACTTTAGCAGGCATAGATTGCCGCCCAGCAACGGGGGAGTTGTATGGTATTGGCTATAATTCGTCCACGGGTGAGGCCAGGCTTTATACCATCAATCCGATGACGGGCATGGCTACCCCCATCGGTATGGGATCGGTTATGCTTCAGCCAAATATGGGTGCCATTACGTTCGATTTCAACCCAACCGTAGATCGCATTCGCGTTATGGGCAGCAATCGGACTAGCTACCGAATGCACCCGATAACTGGAGCACTGTTGGCCACAGACAGTATGCTCATGTACGCCGCAACGGACCCTAACGCGGGCAAAATGCCTGTGATCGTTACTGGCGCATATACGAACAGCTACATTGGAGCCACTGCCACGGGGCTTTATAATTATGACGGGGCGCTGGATGTGCTAACGCTTCAAAATCCACCCAATGATGGTATTCAAAATACTATTGGCGTATGTGGCATTAATCCAGCTATGGGCGATGTAGCCGATTTAGACATTTTCTTCGACAAGAATACCCAAACCAATTTTGCTTTACTAACGCTCAAGAGTGCCCTAAATCAAACGACGTCATTTTTTCGGATTAACCTTACCACAGGCAGCGCACAAAATCTTACCTCCACACCCCTACCGGTGGGAATAGATAACATTGCCTTTCGTATTGACCGTACTGTGCCGCCTACGTTCAGTGGCCAATTGGCCTTTGCTGTAACTACCGCTAACCAACTCATCTCCTTCGATACCGGTCTGCCAGAGGTCGTGCGGACAATTGTACCATTGTCTGGTATTGCTGCAGGTCAAGTAGTTGCCGGTTTGGACTTTCGTCCCGCTACAGGGGAATTGTATGCCATCGGTTACCAACAGACAACGGGCGAAGCACGTCTTTACATCATAGACAAAAACACAGGGATAGCTGCGCCCGTCGGTATGGGGGCAGTTATGCTTCAACCAAATATGGGTGCCATTACGTTTGACTTTAACCCAACCGTAGACCGTATTCGGGTTATGGGTAGCAATGGGGCCAATTATCGCATGCACCCAACTACAGGTGCCGTTGTGGCTACCGATGGTAACTTGAATTATGCGGCTAACGACCCCAATACTGGTTCCATGCCTATGATTGCTACGGGTGCTTATACCAACAGCTTCAACGGGGCCACGAGCACAACCTTATACAACTATGACGCCGCTCTGAATGTACTCACCATACAGAACCCTCCCAATAATGGTACTCAGAATACTATCGGTACCTCGGGCATTGTAGTGAACACCACACCTATGCCTATGCTCGATTTGGATATTTTCTACTCTTTTACCGATGGGAGTAACACAGCCTATTTGTGTGCGGCTACAGATGGCAACGCTAATGCCCGATTGTTCCGCGTTGATCTGGCTTCCGGTATGGCTTCGCCTATTGGTCTTATTGGCTTTGGAATTCCTGTGCGCTGTATGGCTGTTGCTCTTGATGTGCCACCTCAGCCCATAGTATTCAGGGCCAGGTTGTCAGGCCACCAAGAAGTTTTTCCTGTGGCTACAGCGGCCAAAGGCGAAGTTACTGCCACCCTCACAGGTAATCAACTCACTGTCACAGGCTCCTTTAGTGGACTTAGTGCGCCTATTCACTTCGGTATTGCTGGTGGGGCCCACTTGCATGCAGGGTATGCCGGCCAAAATGGCCCAGTGGTGTTTCCATTAGTCGTCGTCCCCAACGCAGACTCTACGGGTGGCACTTTTCCGGCTACTCTCAACACATTTCAGCTCACTCAGGCTCAAATGCAGCTGCTCATGCAACGCAGCTTGTACGTCAACATTCACACGCATGCCTTCCCAGGAGGCGAGCTAAGAGGGCAAATGTTGCCTGAGGCGGATGCGTATTTCAGTGCTAACTTGTTCGGCAGCCAGGAGACTCCACCGGTGTATTCTAACGGCTCTGGCGCAGTAGTAATGGAATTGCGTGGCGATACGCTAGTGGTTAGTGGTTCCTTCTCCAATCTAGATGGCCACTTTGCTTCGCACATTGCTGGCGGAGCGCATTTACACTTGGGTCTGGCTGGTACTAATGGTGGGGTGTTAGCTCCGCTAAAGGTTGCCTTGAATGCGGATATGCGAAGCGGGACCTTTTTAGCCATGGATAATGCGCTGGTCCTGAGTGCACCTCAAAAGGCAGCTCTAATGAACCGCGAGGTGTATGTGAATATTCATACCGAGGCACACGCCACAGGCGAGTTGCGCGGACAAGTGGTACCAATGCCAGAAGCAGTGCTTCGGGCCCATCTATGTGGAGCCAATGAATATCCCTTTGTCATTGGTCTGGCATCGGGTCAGATTTTTGCTGAAATACGCGATACTCAACTGGTTGTCAGTGGGAGTTTTTCTGGTTTGGATGGGGAGGTAGATGAGGCTATTTTAGGCGGAGCACATCTGCATTTAGGTGTTGCCGGCACCAATGGTCCAGTAGCACTGGAGCTGAAAGCAACCTTAGACATGGATAAAAAAGGCGGTCGCTTTTTGGCTGCGGACAACGTATTCGCGTTGGATGCTGCTCTGAAACAAGCGCTCCTGCAACGGGGTGTCTACATCAACATCCACACGACAGCCTATCCCGCAGGCGAAATTCGCGGTCAGCTGCTCTTGGAGAGCCAGGCCTTCTTCTTGGCATCCCTCACAGGTAGCCAGGAGATACCTGGTATTTCTACTCGAGCACATGGAGCCGTAGCCGCTGAATTGTCTGGTAATCGCCTCACAGTGAGTGGTTCATTTGCTGATTTGAGCAGCCCTGTGAATGTGGCTATTGCAGGTGGCTTTCATTTGCACGAAGCTTTGCCGGGCAGCAACGGTCCTGTGGTAACCCACCTTCACGGTGAACTCGATGCCATGATGCGCAGTGGCGTTTTTCCAGCAGCTATGAATACCATCGTATTAGCCAATGAACAGCGCAACATGCTTATGGCACGTGGTTTATACATCAACGTGCACAGCATCCAATATCCAATGGGTGAATTGCGGGGCAACTTACTGGCCGAAGCCTCGGCCTATTTCCTGGCGCCATTGTCGGGTGCTAGCGAGTCGCCAGCAGTAAATACCGAGGCCATAGGTCTGGTAGCCTTTGAGGTACGCCCTGACCAGTTGGTATGTGTGGGTTCGTTCAACAATCTGAAAGGAGATTTTGACCCCAATATCGCCGGTGGTGCACACTTGCACACGCAGTTCGCTGGTAATAATGGCCCGATAGCGGCCCACCTGCATACGGATGCGGGAGCCAACTTGCGCAGTGGTATGTTCATGGCTGATGAGAATGTCATCATTCTCTCACCCGGCCTCTGGGATACGTTGCGCCGGCGCATGGTTTACGTCAATGTGCATACAAAGAGCCATCCTTCTGGTGAAGTGCGCGGCCAAGTGTTGCCGCTGGCAGGAGCCTACTTCCACACTACGTTGGATGGCATTAACGAGATGCCGGCGGTGCTTAGTGGAGGCATAGGCGGGCTGAAATTGGAGCTCAACGGTAATACGCTGACCTGCACGGGAAGCTTTCGAAATCTGGATGGCGAGTTTGATGCCAGTATTGCTGGAGGAGCTCATCTCCATTTGGGCCTCAATGGTACCAATGGCGGAGTTTCCCTGGTGCTCTCTCCCACTGTGGCTACCGATCTAAAGGCAGGGTTTTTTGAAGCGTCTAGCAATACGTTCAATCTCAATATGGGTCAGTTGAATGCCCTATTTAGCGACGAATTCTACGCCAATATTCATACAAAGGCGGTAGCCTCAGGGGAGCTACGCGGCCAGGTACTAAAGGAACCCAACTTTTTCCCTTCGGCAGCTATGCTAACTATGCCAACTCCTGGAGCACTTATTGATGTGCAAGGTGCTCCGACAGACCTGCTTGACATTGCTTGGCTGCCTGGTACCGATCCCGACGGTCACTTGCTAACTTATGTATGGCAGGTAGCCACAGATGCCGCCTTCAACAACATTGTGTTCATGCAAAGCACGGGCGCTGCGCTTTCGACCAGTCTTACCATGGGCGCTTTAGACGCTTTGCTGATGGCTAACAATGTGCCAATAGGAGCTACGGTGCCCCTCTTCCACCGCGTTATATGCACCGATGGCAGTAATGCTACGCTTGGTGCTGCTGTAGATGTACGGTTGCGTAGGGGCATGGTTGTCAGCACAGGGGAACCACTGACCGGAAGTTTTCGCACCTACGTGCAACCTACGCTCACCCACGGGCAACCCATAGCCCTCTTTATAGAAAGTCAACTGGCTACCTCTGCCGTCCTGCGTTTATACACGCCTGATGGCCGGTTATTTCAAGAACGCACTGTTCAGCTATCGGAAGGTACCCAGTCTTTTGAGATAGCCTTTGAAAGCCTTGCTGCTGGTGTGTACTATTTGGTCTTGCAAACACCCAAGGGCATTTTACCTGCCCTGCGCGTAGTAAAGCAATGAGATTGCGGGAATACCTGTTTGGGATTGGTTCCGCGGTAGTGCAACGGCACTGCCGCGGTTTTTTTATTCTTTTTTTCCTTTTTTACACCGTTGACAACCTAAACATTTGCGTGCCCTGTTTCTATGGCTATTTCTTAAAGTTGCATTTAACAACAGGTTTATAGAAGGGCACTATCTTTGGCCCGTATCAAACTCAAGACTTATACTATGAAATTGCGCTGGATGTGGGCAGCTGTGCTTTGCCTTTCTGGGCTTGTATCTGCAAATAGCCAACGTACCCTCGACCGCCCACGCCTCATCGTAGGCATTGTCGTAGACCAGATGCGCTACGACTATCTCTACCGATATTACGACCACTATAGCGATAGTGGCTTTAAGCGACTGCTGCGCGAAGGCTTTTCATGCGAAAACGCATTATATAACTATGCCCCCACTTATACCGCGCCCGGACACGCTGCCATTTACACGGGTACAACTCCCTCAGTCAATGGTATTGTTGCCAACGAATGGTACGAGCGCGAAGAGAAGCGCAAGCGTTACGTTACGGAGGACATTTCTGTCTATACCGTCAGCGCTGAAGGGCAAACCAAAGACAATGCTGGGATACATTCGCCAAGAGTACTCCTGAGTAGTACTGTAACCGATGAGCTGCGCTTAGCCACAGCCCTGCAGTCCAAAGTGGTGGGTATCTGTTTGAAAGACCGCGGGAGCATTTTGCCCGCTGGGCATTTTCCCAATGCCTGCTATTGGTTTGAAGATAAAACAGGGCATTGGATCACCTCCTCCTACTATGAGTCTCAGCTGCCCGAGTGGGTAAAGGCGTTTAATCAACAAAACCGAGCACAGCGCTATCTCGATGGTGAGTGGGATAAATTCTATCCGAGACCCTATCTTGAAAGCTTTGAAGGCTGGGAACCATACAAAGCAGGTAAATACGAGCCTATATCAAGTGTACAGCCCCGCCGATTTTCCTACAATATGAAGTTCTGGCGAGATAGTCTTTTTAAAGAATATGGATACAACTTGCTGCGATTTACTCCCGGTGGCAACACCATTACGATGGATTTCGCCCTGGAGGCCATAGACAAAATGGCTCTTGGGCAAGATGAGTACCCGGACATGTTGTGCCTTAGTTTTTCTACTCCCGACTACTGCGGCCATCAATTCGGCATTCACGCGGAGGAAGTGCAGGATATTTATTTAAGGCTTGACCTGGAGGTTGCTCGATTGCTGAAATTTCTTGACGAGCGCTTCGGAAAACACAACGTGTTGGTCTTTTTAACTGCTGATCATGGCGCAGCGGAGACCCCCAGGCATCTCCGGGAAGCTCTGAGAGTGCCTGTGGGCGTGTTCAATGGGAAGCTGTTGGATGCAACCTTGAATTCTTCTCTTGATGCTCGTTTTGGGTCAGCAGGAAAGGATAGCCCGGATAAGTGGGTGCTTGCTGTATACAACCAGCAACTATGGCTCAACGATTCCTTAATAAAGCGTCGAAATCTTTCTGAAAAAGAGGTGATAAAGGCCATAAAGGACATCATGCGGAGCATGCCAGGTGTGTATGATGTGCTCACGGTACAGGAAGCCATGCAATTACCCGCGGAGTACCCCTTTATCGCGGAAATCCGGCGTGGGCTACACCCCAAGCGCTCAGGCGATGTGCTTTTCCTCTTAGAGCCAGGCTGGCACGCCGACGATAAATACTTCTCGGAAGGGGGCACCACTCACGGCTCCCCGTATCCTTACGATACGCACGTGCCGCTGCTTTGGTACGGTTGGAAAATAACGCCAGGTCGCACAGTGCAGCCGGTCAGTATAACCGACATTGCCCCCACCTTGTCGGCCATGTTGCATATAATGCGCCCCAACGGCTGCACGGGCAAAATCATCGAGACCTTGTGGCGTGATTGAGCCTTTTTGGGGCGGATTTACAGCGCCATTAGTTTAGCAAAGCGCAGCACTAAGCGACGCTCGGGCAGCTCGTCGTTCTGAAAAGCAATGGTGGCCACCCGGTTTTCGCGGGCGCCGTCCACACCCTTGACGATGCCCTCGCCAAATTTAAGGTGAAATACGCGAATGCCCGGCACAATGGCTTCTGGAGGAGAGGGTACGAAGTTGTCGGGCGGCTCGGGCTGAGGGTTCGCCCTTGATGCTGGTGGGCGGCTAAAATAGCCCGACACACTGGCGCGCGTTGGCTCTGAAGCAGCGCCGCGCGAGCCAATGCCTCCTAAGTTTTCGTAGTGGTCGCGGTCAATTTCACCCAAGAAACGCGAAGGGCTGCTCTCACGCAGCTGCCCGTTGCGGTAGCGCACGTTGGCGTAGGATAGGGTGAGTAACTCTTTGGCGCGGGTGATGGCCACATAAAAAAGTCGCCGCTCTTCATCCAGACCGCCAGGGTTTTCCAGGGCAAAATACGAAGGGAAGAGCGTTTCCTCCATGCCCGTAATGAAAACGCTGCGGAACTCTAGCCCTTTGGCTGAGTGAACGCTCATGAGCGTAATGTAGTCGGGGCTATCGCTCGACAGGTCGGCATCAGTGAGCAAGGTAACGGTCTGCAAATAAGCGGCTAAGGAAGCATCAGGTACTTCGACGGGAGCTTCGCCGTCAGTGGCTATGGGCAATTGCTCTAAGGCGTTGTGGGTAAATTCGCTGATAGCATCTATTACCGCGTTCGCATTTTCCAAACGTCCTATCCCTTCCTCGGTGCCAACGTCACTTTTCAAACTCTCCCACAGGCCCGATTGGTAGTAGATATCTTTGGCGATAACATCGGCAGATTCCAGTTGGGCGCGGCGCTGCCAACTGGTTACCAAGGCGCGGAAATTGAGCACCGCTTTGCGCGCTCGCTCAGGGAGTTCTACAGTGAGCAGGGCATCCCACAGCGGCAAATTATGAGCAGCGGCATGCTGTCGGATTTTATCTACGGTAGCGTCGCTAATGCCGCGTGTGGGGTAGTTGATGATGCGCATCAGTGCCTCCTCGTCGTAGGGGTTGACGGTCAGGCGCAGGTATGCCAACAGGTCTTTAACTTCTTTGCGCTGGTAAAACGATAAGCCGCCAAATACGCGATAAAGCAAGTTTTGGCGGCGCAAATGTTCTTCGAACTTACGGCTTTGGGCGTTGGTGCGGTATAAGATGGCGATGTCGCCATTGCGGAGGTGAAAGCGGTTTTTCTGTTCCAAAATAAGGTCGGCCACCCGGCGGGCTTCATCGTCGTCCGTTAGGCAGCGCAGCAGGCGGATTCTGTGGCTTTCGGTGCGGTTTGTCCAAATGGTTTTCTTGAGCTGACGCTGGTTATGGCTAATAAGCTCATTGGCAGCAGCGACGATGTGGTGTGTGCTGCGGTAATTCTGCTCCAGTTTGAAGGTCTGGAGTCGGGGGAAGTCTTTGCTGAAGTCAAGGATGTTGTCAATAGTAGCGCCTCGGAAGGCGTAAATGCTTTGGGCGTCGTCGCCTACGGCAAAAAGGTTCTCAGGGCTGTTTGGATACTTAGTCAGCAAGTGCAAAATAGCATACTGGAGGGAGTTAGTATCCTGAAACTCATCTACGTGCAGGTATCGGAAGCGCTCGCGGTATTTTTCGGCTACTTCGGGGTGATCGCACAACAGATGGTGCATCTGCAGCAACAGGTCGTCAAAGTCCATAGCGCCGGCGCGGCGGCACCGGGCGACGTATTGCTCGTAAATATCTGCAAGAAAAGGGCGCCGAGCCGCACGGTCCTGCTCCTGCATCAGCTCGTTAGCGCGGTAGAGCTCTGGTGTAATGAGGTTGCTTTTAGCCAGCGAGATGCGCGACCGGATGGCGTTGGGGTTGTATTGCTGCGGGTCGAGACTCTTTTCCCTGATGAGGGTGCGCAGGAGACTGATAGTGTCGTCGGTATCGTAAATGGAAAAGGTAGAAGGGTAGCCAATGTAAGCCGCCTCGGTGCGTAGGATACGCGCGAAGACAGCGTGGAAGGTACCCGCCCACACATAGCGAGCCTTAGAGCCGACTACGCGCTCGATGCGCTCGGTCATTTCGCGCGCCGCTTTGTTCGTGAAGGTTAGAGCAAGGATTTGCCAAGGCGCCACGCCTTGCTCAATCAAATAGGCAATGCGGTAAGTAAGCACGCGCGTCTTGCCGGAACCAGGCCCTGCGATAACCAGTACCGGCCCTTCCGTCGTCGTCACAGCGACGCGTTGCACCTCATTGAGTTCGTCTAAGTAATGAGCCATAGGCTAAGCAGGGCGCTGATAAAACAAGCCATTACTCCCACCGAAAGAAAACAGCAGCGCTAAGCCCGGGGCTTTTGGGTACATATTGGGCCCACAAAGCGCCGGCGCCAGAAACAACGATGCCCCACTGGGGCGCAACCTGCCAGATGGCCTTCAGGCCGGGCGATAGCCAGCCTTGATTGTTCTCATACAACCCGGTTAGGGTGGACGTTGGATTAAGCGGGCGCGCATCGTTCTCGAAGGGAAGCACAGCGTCGGCAAAAACGATGAACCAAAAAGAACCCACCGAAACGCCGCCTTCTGCACCCAAATTAAGGTAGTGGTTATAGTTGTTAGTGCGAAAAGCCAAACCGCTGTAGGCCAACCAATACACCTTGCCAAACCCTTGTCCGGCGCTGATAGAAGGCTGTGCGGTGAAAGCGTCGAAGCCTGTGCGCATGCCTGCCCGAGGCAGAGAGGCGCTGCTGGGTAGGTCGAGGCGTAGGCTGGCACCCAGGGCTAGAGGGCCGCTGAGGAACTGATGGCGCACCGCCAACGACACATTGCCTAAAGCGGCAAGGTCGCCAGGGTCAGTAGGCTGGATAAACAGCGGCAGCTCCGGCGTGCGAGCGCCGCGTTGGTGCATGCGGAAAGGCACGGATACCACCGCCGTAGTGCGCCGGCTAAATCCGTATTCGGCATATAGCTGCAAGGTTTGCTCGGTCACGTAACGCACCAGCGGAAGGTCTTCGCCCGCTTTGCCAAAAAGAGAGCTATAAGTCGGGATAGTATGGTAGCCCAATTGCACATACCCTCCGTGAGTTGGACGCGCCCAGGGGCTTTGGCCCAAGGCCAGCGCAGCCGTAAGGACCCCGCCAAAGGCTATGAGTAAGCGCCGCATGGAATTTAAGGTTTGAACTCGCCTGTAATGGTTTGCTTTAATACACGGATAAAAGTGCGCTCGTCAATGAGAAGGCGCACCACGTTGCCATCAATTTTGGTCACTTTGCCGATAATGCCGGCGCTGGTAACTACCTCCATACCCTCGCGTAAGTTGTCTATGAACTTCTGCTGCTCGCGCTGACGTTTAACTTGGGGGCGAATGAGGAAGAACCAAAACACAACAATAATGAGCAGTGGAAAAAGCAACCCAATAAAAGGATTGCCATTGCCCGGCGCTGCGGCTTGCAAAAGAATGTGTATTAACATATTGACAGAATTTTTCTGCTCTGTAAAAGATGCGTAATGATCTGAAAAACACCTTGCTCAATAGGGGGCTGTTTTGCAGGCTGAAAACGGCTCAAAAAGAGCGCGTCGCCTTTTTCGTATAAGAAAACAGGCGACGCGCAAAGGTATATTTTCGACGGAGCTATTTCAACTCAAAGGCCGAATCAGGAATGCCGGCGTTTACTTTGACAGCTTTTACTATACCCTTCATGGGAATAGGAAATGCTCCGGAAAGGGTCATCGAGTGCGGAAACTGCACACCTTGTACGGGCTTGTACTCCCCAAAGTCTGTGGTTATGGTGGTTGGTGAACCGTCCATGCCCTCCTCAGTGCGCACTTCGCGGATTTTTAGGCCGGTTTCTATATCGTAGAACTCAGTGTTTTTCTTTCCATTAGGCCGCTCGACGACGATGGCGTAAGCGTTTTTTCCGTTGACACTCTCAATGCCTTTTAAGAGAAGCCGATAGCCCATGGTCACATAGGCCGCCTCTTTGCATAAGTAGGCTTGCTCCTTCAGGTCGGCGAGGTCATCGCCCTGCAGCTCTTGGCTGCCGCCCATCATGCTTTCCTCTTTACCCTTGCCGTCATTGTAGATGCGGCTGTTCATGACTTGTCCTTGCATGCTCATGTGTACGGCGAGTTTGTTGTTGTCTTTTTGCAAGATGGTCATTTCCAGCTTGCCCATGCCGGAAAGGTCAAACTCCACTGTGGTTTCTACATCGCGTAGCGCGGCGATGGCTCGTTCGCCTCCCAGCGCCTGGATGTATCTTTCAATGACCTTTTCGGCTGTCATGTTAGCTGCAGCGGACTGGTCTACCTGGCGCACTGGATTGCCGTAAGGGTCGAAAAAGTTGATTTTTCCGTCAGTAGAAAAGCGCTTAAGGCGGTCAGACACCTCGTCTTTGCTACCCACCACTAAAATGTAAGCGCGGTCAGGACGCACATACTTGCGCGCCATGGCCTGCACTTCCGCTGGAGTGACCTTCTGCAGGTTGGTGAGGTAGTTTTCATAATAGTCGGCGGGCAATTTGTACCGAGCAACGTTAAGGGTGAATTGAGCGACAGTGCCCGGTTCTTCGAGGCTTTGGGCGAATTGGCCCGTAAGCACGTTCTTGACCAGTTGCAATTCTTCGTCGGGGATAGGTTCGTTGCGCATGCGCTCCAGTTCGACGATAAACTGGGCAATGGCGCTGTCGGTGACCTCATTGCGCACACTTGCGGTAGCGGAGAAGCTGCCAACGAGGCGGTCGGATTGCAGCGACGTGCGCGCGCCATAGGTATAGCCATGTTTCTCGCGCAGGTTGGCATTAACGCGGCTGTTGAAATATCCCCCTAGGATAGTGTTCATCAGGCGCACCGGTATAACATCAGGATGGTTAGGCGGTAGCTCTACTGGATAGGTAATGTTAATAACCGATTGGACAGCCCCCGTTTTGTCCACAAAGGCTACTTGAGCCTTTTCCGGCGCCTTGGGGGTGGGGTACGTATGCTTAGGCACGTCGCCTTTAGCCCATTTGCCAAAGTACTTTTCGGCTTTAGCAAATGCATCAGCCTGCTTGATATCCCCTACAATGACCAAATAGGCAATGTTAGGTTTGAAATACGTCTGGTAATACGTTCGTATCTGGTCGAGGTTGATTTTGGCCAGCGTTTCCTCGGTCATGTTTTCGCCGTAGGGGTGGTCTTTGCCGTAGCGCAGCACATTGGCTACGTTGGACGCGATGGCGTTAGGGTCATTTTTGGCGGCCGCTAGTCCGCTTTCGGCTCGGCGTTTGGCTTTTTCCAATTCCTCTGCCGGAAACGACGGGTTGAGTAGCACATCAGAAAGCAGCTCGAGCAGCTTGTCTGTATGTTTGCTCAGGCAAGCCCCCGAGACGCCGTTGGCATCGGACGATAGCGAGGCGCCTATAAAGTCTACCTCTTCATCCAATTGCACCTTTGTGCGCTTAGTAGTGCCTTTGGAGAGCAATTCGCCGGCCATGTCAGCATAGCCGGCAGCGTCTTTTTCGAGTACCGGGTCAAAGTCCACGAACACGCGAAAAGACACCTGAGGCAGCTTGTGGTTTTCTACCACGATGACTGTTAGGCCGTTTTTCAGTTTTTTCGTCGCTGCCTTGCCTATCTGGATTTTGGGTGGTGTGCCGGGCTGTGGCGCTTTCTTGCGCACATCGCCACTGGGGAGGGGTATCACAGGTGCTCCGCTAGGAGTTATTTGTGCAAAAGCCGACCATGGCAAGACAGTCAGCGCGTAGAAGAGTGTAGCAAGGATGGGAAAGGCCCTGTTTCTCATGTCTGGAAAAATTTTCTATGCTAAAAAGAATAATGCTGTTGTAGACAGCGAGGTGAGTTGTTGGCAAAGGTAGGTCAAATCGAAAGCTCGATGCCTGTTCCAAAGGTTTAGTTGCTTTTGGCCCCTAATGCATTAGCAGGCTCTGGGTAAATTTTCCATCTCGGACGGCGGGTGCCCTTTCTACCTTCGCGGCCGCTAACGAAAACCGTATGATATCCCACATAACATTTGACCGCACCGGACTTTCCGACGAAACCCTGCTGCACTTATACGAGCAATTGGTCTTGCCGCGTCAGATTGAGGAAAAGATGCTCAACCTGCTCCGGCAAGGGCGCATTAGTAAATGGTTTAGTGGCATTGGGCAGGAAGCTATCGCTGTGGGCGCTACTTGTGCCCTTTTGCCCGACGAAATCATCTTCCCGATGCACCGCAACCTCGGTGTGTTCACGGTAAGGCAAGTGCCGCTCGACCGTCTTTTCTGTCAGTGGCAAGGCAAGCGCCGAGGCTACACCAAGGGGCGAGACCGCTCTTTTCACTTTGGCACTATGGAGCACCACATTGTGGGCATGATTTCCCACTTAGGGCCACAGTTGTCGTTGGCTGCTGGTGTGGCTTTAGCCCATCGGTTGCGCCGAGAAGGACGGGTGTCACTGGCTTACACGGGCGAAGGCGCTACCAGTGAGGGAGAGTTTCACGAGGCGCTCAACGTCGCCTCTGTATGGAAATTGCCGGTCATTTTCCTTATCGAAAACAACGGCTACGGCCTAAGCACCACGGTGCAGGAACAGTACGCCTGCCGGCATCTCGTTGACCGCGCTGTTGGCTATGGTATGCGAGGCGTCCAGATTGACGGCAACAACATATTGGAAGTGTACCGCACCATTCGCAACTTGGCTGAGGAGCTGCGCCAGAACCCTGAACCCGTGTTGGTAGAGTGTCTCACCTTTCGCATGCGCGGACACGAAGAGGCCAGCGGCACCAAATACGTGCCCAAGGCGCTCATGGAAGAGTGGGCAAAAAAAGACCCGATTAAAAACTACGAAAACTGGCTGCTCGAGCAAGGCATTCTTACCGAAACGCGCCGAAAGGCCATACACGACCAGTGTAAAAAAGCCATTCTGCAGGCCGTCGAGGTCATGTTTGCCGAGCCTGACCCCGTGCCAGACACGGAGGAGGAACTGCGCGACGTGTATGCTGTGGCTCCTCCTCCGGTAGCGCCCAGCGGCCCTGTGCGCGAGCTGCGCTTCATTGATGCCATCACTGACGGCTTGCGCGAGGCCATGAAACGACACCCTGAACTTATCCTCATGGGACAGGATATCGCGGAATATGGTGGAGTGTTCAAAATTACCCAGGGCTTTGTGGACGAGTTTGGCCGCGAGCGCGTGCGCAACACACCTCTGTGCGAAAGCGCTATTGTTGGCATCGGACTGGGGCTAAGTCTCAAGGGCATGAAGAGCATGGTGGAAATGCAGTTTGCCGACTTCGTTACCTGTGGTTTTAATCAGATTGTCAATAACTTAGCCAAGTTGCAATGGCGCTGGGGGCAACATGCCGACGTCGTTATCCGTATGCCAACAGGAGCGGGCACCGGCGCTGGGCCATTTCACAGCCAGTCCAACGAGGCCTGGTTTACCCACGTACCCGGCCTCAAAGTGGTGTACCCCAGCACGCCACACGACGCTAAAGGGCTGCTGCTAGCGGCCTTCGAAGACCCCAATCCCATCATGTACTTCGAGCACAAGGCGCTCTACCGCAGCCTGTCAGGGCCGGTGCCGGAGGGTTTCTACACTACGGAAATCGGACGCGCGCGCCAAGTGCGTACGGGTCAGGATGTGAGCATCATCACCTATGGGTTGGGCGTGCGCTGGGCTGAGGCTGTCGCCGATGAAATGGGCATAAGCGCCGATATCGTAGACTTGCGTACGTTGTTGCCGCTGGACTACGAGGCTATTGCCGTTAGTGTGCGCCGTACCAACCGCGTGCTCGTACTCCACGAAGACACGCTCTTTGGCGGCATTGGCGGCGAAGTGGCAGCCTGGATAGCAGAGCACCTTTTCCAGTACCTGGATGCGCCCGTTGTGCGCTCTGCCAGCCTGGATACTCCTGTGCCGTTTGCCGTGCCGTTAGAGCAGAATTTTCTCCCTACCCAGCGCTTGCGCGAACAACTCAGAAACCTGCTGGCTTACTGAGGATTTTGGGCGTTTGGCCAATATGCCGCAACTTTGCCCAACATCCCAATGTCATACCTGTTGCCCATGGCGCGTTCTCGACCCACTTATTTATCTGCTATCGTCAGCATGGCGATGGTGCTCTTTGTAGTCGGTCTGTTCGCCCTCATTGCCCTACACAGCCGGCATTTGGTAGCCCTGTTCAAGGAAAAGGTGGATGTTTGGTTAGAATTTAGACCAGATACACCTCAGGAAGAAGTGGCGCGCATCATTCAGCAAATCCGCCAAGAGCCTTTTATTAAACCCGAAACGGTTACCTACATCACGCGCGAACAGGCGGCGGCCTCTATGCGTCAAGATTTAGGAGACGAAAGCCTGTTAGCTGATTTGCCCAATCTTATGCGCGACGTTGTGCGCTTTCATGTGCGGGCCGATTTTTTTCAGCGCGATAGCCTGAAACAATGGCGCGAGGAACTTAAACAAGATTCGCTCATTTCGGAGCTTTATGTGGAGTCAGTTGAAACGGGCAACATCAGTCGCAACCTCAACCTGATTAGCTGGGCCACCTTAGGGTTAGCGCTGCTGCTTTTTATAGTGGCTATTGTCATCATTTACAACACCATCCGGCTTGCTTTATACGCCAATCGGTTTCTCATTAAAAACCAGGAGCTGGTGGGCGCTTCGTGGGGGTTTATCATTCGCCCGTATTTGCAGCGGGGGTTTATTAATGGCCTCATCAGTGCGGCTTTAGCTATTGCGGCCCTCATAGTTTCGCTCAACGGGGCGTATCATCAGCTGCCTGAATTGCAGCAACTGCGCGACTTGAATAGCATTTTAATCATCTTCGTAGGTTTACTTGTGTTAGGCGCCCTGTTCTCTGTGGTTAGCACATATGCTGTAGTGCGGCGGTTTTTACACATGAAAGTGGACGAACTGTACTGACCCATCTTCTCGGATGAAAGCGCTTCTAAGTCTTCTTGATGAAGTTGGGAAAAAAGTGCTGCTGTCCTGACCTTTGCGGTGCTTGAGCAATCCGACCGTTTTCTCATGAAAATATTTCTCACAAAAAAAAATCTGAAACAAATGGCGAAACAACCACCCCGCCGCCCAAACCAGCCCAGCCAGGCAGCCATTAGACGCCCAGCGTCGGCCGCTCCTGTGCGTAAAACGCCGACGAGAAATCGCTTTGATTGGCTAATGCGCAAGGACGAGCCCTTTATTTTTGACCGTCGCAACTTTATCGTCATGGGCATTGGGCTGCTGCTGGTCGTAGTGGGCTTGGCGGCTATGAGCGGTGGCGCTATGCCTAACCCGGAAGTTTGGGATCCCAACCTCATTTACAGCCCGCGGCGCATCACACTGGCGCCAATGCTCATGGTGGCAGGCTTTGTCGTAGTGGCTATCGGTATTTTTCTGAAGCCTAACAGTGGCAATTCAAAAACGGCTGACGCTTCACCCTCGGCATGAACCTGCTGCACGCCATCATTCTGGCTATTGTGGAAGGGTTGACGGAATTCTTGCCGGTGTCGTCCACTGGCCATATGATTATTGCTTCCACCGCCATGGGTATTGCCACACATCCCTTCGTCAAGGTATTCACGGTGGCTATTCAATTTGGCGCTATTCTGTCGGTAGTGGTATTGTATCGCGATCGCTTTTCCCAGACGTTGGCATTTTATCGCAACCTTCTTCTTGCCTTTTTGCCCGCAGTCCTTTTTGGTTTTTTGTTAAAAAAGGTAATTGACCAGCTTTTGGAAAATGTCGTGGTGGTGGGTGTAGCGCTGGTAGCAGGGGGTATTGTTTTCCTTTTTCTGGATGGCCTTTTTGCCCGACGGGCGCAGTCGGACAGCGACATTGGCAGTATGAGCTGGCAAAAGGCAGTGTCTATTGGTCTGTTTCAGACTATTGCCATGGTGCCCGGGGTAAGCCGCTCGGCGGCCACGATTATCGGTGGCCTGGTGCAAGGTTTGTCGCCCAAAACGGCGGCAGAATTTTCCTTTTTTCTCGCCGTCCCTACCATGTTTGCTGCCACCTGCAAATCGCTATGGGACTACGGGCGCGAGGGCAGTCTGCAGTTCAGCAGTCAAGAAGTATGGCTCTTGCTGGTGGGCAATGGCGTGGGTTTTATAGTGGCTATGTTAGCCATCAAGGGCTTCATTCAATACCTTACCCACCACGGCTTCCGGGTATTTGGCTACTACCGCATCCTGGTGGGTATTATCATCTTGCTCCTGGCCAGCGCAGGCCACTTCGCCGGGCTGGACGTGGGGGCCTTTTGAAACCAGGAGAGGAAGCCGCTATCTGGTGTATTTTTGAAGCCGAATAGGTACTGGTATGGAAGAAAAAGTCCAGCATGTTCAGATAGAGGAAAGCTGGAAGCGCATTCTGGCCGACGAATTTCAGCAGCCCTATTTCGCGGCCATTAAGGCTTTCTTGGTGCAAGAAAAGAAGGCAGGCAAGGTGATCTATCCACCGGGTCCGCTCATTTTTAATGCATTCAACACCACACCTTTTGACCAGGTGAAGGTAGTTATTTTAGGGCAGGACCCTTACCATAACCCTGGCGAAGCCATGGGCTTGTGCTTTTCTGTGCCACGCGGTGTGCGCATCCCACCGTCTTTGGTCAACATCTTCAAGGAAATCGAGCGCGACTTAGGACTGCCTATGCCCAAGCACGGCGACCTGACCTCCTGGGCTAAACAAGGCGTGTTGCTGCTCAATGCCATGCTTACGGTGGAAGCTGGCAAGCCGACCTCGCACCAGAAAATTGGCTGGCAGACGTTCACCGATGCTGTCATTCGCCGCATTTCAGATCTCAAAGAGGGGGTAGTTTTTTTGCTTTGGGGAAACTTTGCTAAGGGCAAAAAAGCCCTTATTGACGAGATGCGACACTATGTGCTCACCGCGGCGCACCCTTCACCGCTGGCGGGCGATGGTTTTTTGGGTTGCGGGCATTTCAGCCGCACCAACGAAATTTTGCAGAAACAAGGTCTGGTGCCGATTGACTGGTCGCTACCTGAATAAAGGAGGGGCAAGCGGGGGACTCTTAGCCGTCGTCAGTCAGCCGTCTTCTCCTTCTCGCGATAAGCGTGGGCTATGAGGTCCTCCATGCGCACATAGTGCAGGGCTGCTTCGTTGGTGCTCTCCAGCACCACGGGTGGCGCCAAGCCAACCTCTAAAGCTTCTTTCCAGCGTAGAGCACACAAGCACCATCGATCACCAGGACGCAGTCCAGGAAAGCGATATTGTGGGCGCGGTGTGAGGAGATCGTTGCCGCGCTCGTACGTGAAGATTAGAAACTCCATCGTCATCACAGCGCATACCACATGGCGGCCCGAATCGTCGGGGCCTGTGCTGCAGCAGCCGTCGCGATAGAAGCCTGTCAGCGGTTGCGTACTGCAGGGAGCTAAGGGTTCGCCAAAGACATTAAGCGACTTTTCTTCCACAAAAAAATAAAAAGATGTGGTGAGGATATTTTTTCAAAAATACGGCAAGGGTGAAAAAAATGCAACACGAGCCACTTTTCTAAACACCATTCGGTGGATGTTTAGGGTTGGATAAAAACCCTTTCGACCCACAAGTTAGCGCCCTTTCGCAGATAGACGAAATGCCAGCCACTACTGGTAGGCTCTACAACGAGGCGCACGTCTTCTTGCCCAACCTGCTCCAGGCGGCGCTCCAGAACGAGGCGCCCATCAGCAGCGAACACGCTCAAATAGCTCGACCCCCACGCTGGGGGGATGCTGAGCCAAAAAACGCCCCCTGATGCTGGATTAGGGTAAAGAGAAGGGTTGGGTTGGAGGGCAACCCATGGAGCATTGCTGGCTTGAACTAAGTCTTTGCGCGGCCCCTGTAGTACGGCGCGCATGTGGTTCACCTGGCCTTTGGTGAACATGTTCATGCAGTCTTCGCGGGAGTAGTCCATGTAATTTTCCACCAGGTCTGGCATATCTGTGCCGTAATAAGGCTCGACTTTAACACAGGAGTTTCGGCTCTTATTACAGTCGAAAGGCGACTGTGCGTTGGCAAAGGGTGTGTCGTCAATGCCGTCGCTTTGGTTGCAGTCGTTAGTGGGGCTTAGGAGGCCGCCGCCGTCGCCCCAAATGTGGCGCAAGCCGAGATAATGGCCCACTTCGTGGGTAGCCGTCCTGCCTCGAATGAGTAGGTTGCCCCCGGTGCCGGAAGGATTGGGCATAGGATTAGGGTTATTGCGCCCTACGGTGCGGAAGTCGAGCACTACGCCGTCTTGTCCGGGGGCAGGGGCGCCACTATTGGCTGGCCAGTTGGGCAGGTTGTTGGGTGGAAAAGCAAAGCCTAATATCTGGCCGAATGGAATGCCTAAGATGTTGATAGGCTGAATGCGACAAATCCAAAGGTTAAGGTAGCGCGAGGGGGCTTTAGCCGTGCTACCGCCTTGAGCAGAGTTCTTCAAGTTGGCCATCAGGTCGCCAGTCAGTAGATTGAATTGGAAATTGGCAGTAGTCTGCACGCGACGGATTTCATCTACCTCGAAGCGGATTTGAGGGTTGCCCGCTACAGGCTGGAAGACGGTGCGCAAGTTGCCCGTATCGGCATTGAGGCGAAGGTAGTCCTCGTTGAGTACGGCTATCTGGTCGAACAGGATACTGTCATGGAGGTTTTCGGCCGGGTTTTTCCAGACGACGTGCAAGACGACAGGAATAGTCAGCACCGTGCGCTCTTGAACAGCGTTACCCTTGCGCAAAGCATCTGCGCGACAGTCTTCGAAAGTAGCGTCAAAAGCCTTGTGCAAGTCCGGGTGATGCTCGCGCACGAGGTGTCGGAAAATGTCTTGTCCGCACAAAACGGGCATGGGCTGGATATGCTGTGCAATGCTTGTAGAAAATGGAGCCACCCATAGCAGGCTGGCTAAGAAAGCGCTGACGAAGCGAAAGAAGGAGCAGAGGCCGCTGAACATGAGGAAGAGTGTGTAGAGTGGTTAAACATATCGGGACAGCCAAAGGAACGGACGACCATCTGGCGGCTAAAGTAGTACCCGAAACGAACAGTTTAATGAATTTGGAGAAGAATATCTGACCAAATTGCCACTTTTGCTTGTTCAATTCAAAACGACACCATGCTAGCTCAGCTCAGTGCCTGGCTACTGCGCCTGTGGGGGTGGAAGGTAACAGGCCAATATCCTCGCCATGTGCCCAAGTTGGTCTTAATCGTTGCGCCGCACACATCGAACTGGGATTTTGTCGTCGGCGTGTTAGTGAAATGGGCCTATCGGCTCAGGGCCAACTACGTGGGCAAGCATACGCTTTTCAAGGGACCCTTCGGGGCGCTATTTCGCTGGTTAGGTGGCATTCCTGTAGATCGCACACGTCGCAGCAATTTTGTAGCAGCAATGGCCGATGTGTTTCGTCAGCGAGACTATCTGCATTTGGTACTCGCCCCCGAAGGCACGCGCAAAAAGGTAGAGCGTTTCCGGACGGGTTTTTACCACATTGCTCGCACAGCCACGGTGCCTATTGCCCTTTGTAAGTTTGACTGGGGGAAAAAGGAAGTTCACTTCGAGCCGCAGCTGTTTTTTCCTACGGACAACGAGAGCAAGGATTTGGCCTACTTGTGGAACTATTTCAAAGACTTGGTGGGCAGAAATCCAGCACAGGGCATCGCTTAGAGGAGGGCGTCCACAATGTTTTCCTCGGAAACGCCAGCAGCTTCGGCTTTGAAGTTGCGCACGATGCGGTGGCGCAAGACCAGCGATGCGATGGCCTGCACGTCTTCAATGTCGGGCGAGTATTTACCTCGAATAGCGGCGTGGCATTTTGCCCCTAAGGCCAAATACTGACTGGCCCGCGGGCCTGCCCCCCAGGACAGATAGTCGTTGGCGATTTTAGCGGCGCGTGGCGTATTGGGACGGGTTTTGGACGCCAGGGCGACACAGTATTCTAAGACGTTGTCAGACACGGGTATTTTCCGAATGACCTGCTGAAACTCGAGAATCTGCCCAGCGTTAAGCACGTGCCGCAGCGATACCTCGCGCGCTGACGTGGTGTTTCTTACCACCATCACCTCTTCTTCGTAGGCAGGGTAGTCGAGCGGGATGTTGAACATGAAGCGGTCCAGCTGTGCTTCGGGAAGCGGATAGGTACCCTCTTGCTCGATAGGGTTTTGAGTGGCCAGCACAAAAAAGGGCGCGGGCAGCGCATGGCGCGTGCCTCCTACGGTAACGGCGCGCTCTTGCATGGCTTCCAGTAGGGCCGCTTGCGTTTTGGGCGGAGTACGGTTGATTTCGTCGGCCAGTACGATGTTGGCAAACACAGGACCACGCACAAAGCGGAAGCGGCGCTCTTCGTCCAGAATTTCCGAGCCTGTAATGTCCGACGGCATCAAATCAGGAGTGAACTGTACCCGCTTGAACTCCAAGTCGAGCACCTCGGCAATCGTGCTGACCAGCAGCGTTTTAGCTAGCCCAGGAACACCAACCAGCAGCGAGTGGCCATTGGAAAAAAGCGAAATGATAACGGCCTGCACGACCTTTTCCTGGCCAACGATGACTTTGGCAATCTCTTGGGAAAGGTCGCGATACGACTGGGCGAGGGCATCTACGGCTTCTACGTCAGATTTAAAGTGGGACATAAACAGTTGCGGTTTAAAACCTTAGGAGGTCTTTTTTTGAAAAATGCGGTGTAGTTGGCTCGGCAATAAGCGCATGCTCACGCCCAGCCAGCGCTGCAGCGACAGGACCAGTAGGGCGTAGCCTTCTGTGATGCCAGGGGCGGGTACGACAATGACAACAAAGAACGGCAGGAAACGCGGCAGGTCTCCCAATTGTTCGCGCGCTTGGGCAAGCTCCTCCATAGTAGGGCGCCGCTGAGCAATAGGCAACACCCGCGCAGCCCCCCAACGCGCATAGACATCAATCATCCTTCGCGTTTCTACCCCTTCCATCACCAAGGCCCAGAGCACTAAGCGAGGTAGGCGAATAAGCTGCTTGAACTGCGCGCGAAAAGGCATGGAGTGAGAGGAGCCAAGGAGTAAACTCAAACGGTCATGATTTCCTTTTCTTTGGCGGCCACCAGGTCGTCAATACGCTTAACGTAGCGATTGACCATCTCCTGCAGGTCGTGCTCAGCGCGTTTGGCCAAGTCTTCTGGGAAACCTTCCTTGGTGGCTTTTTTGATGTGGTCCAGCGCCTTATGGCGCGCGTTGCGCACGCCAATCTTGCTTTCCTCGCCGGCGTGCTTCAGCTTTTTGACCAGCTCCTTACGGCGCTCCTCTGTCAACGGCGGGATAGATAAGCGAATAACTTCGCCATCATTGGCCGGTGTGATGCCCAAGTTGGCGTTGATGATGGCCCGCTCGATAGGACCAAGCATGTTGCGCTCCCAGGGTTGAATAACGATGGTGCGAGCATCAGCCACCTGCACACTGGCTACCTGGTTGAGCGGAGTAGGGCTACCGTAATACTCGACAATAATGTCCTGTAGGATAGCTGGCGATGCTTTGCCTGTGCGCAGCTTAACCATTTCATGATTCAAGTGCTCGATAGCTTTTTCCATATGCGTCTGAGCGTCCGACATGGTATGGTTGATATCTTCCATAAAGCGTAGATTTTAAAAGGACATTGGATCAGGTATTGCCCTCATTGGGGCCGCAAATTTGACAAGTTTTCGCTGTTTGTGTAGAGCATGCCGTCAAAATACTGGCCTTATGAGTTGGCTCTGGGTTCCAACGAGTAAAAACGTTCAACGGCAAACTTTGGATTGGTTGTATTTTTCGCCCCAATACAAGGGCAAGCCACCAACCCACCGGATGCAAGAAGAACTAATGGCGTCTGTTCGGCAGATATCTCGCATGGAGGAATTAGAACGCGACCTTTATCGCAAGCAGCTTCAGCTGAACTACTTGCTGACGCTTACGCAGGCCATTAATGAGAATGTGGCGGCGCCAGAGCTGTACAACATGTACAGCGAGTTTTTGCGCTGGCATATAGGCATCTCTCGAATGGCGCTCTTCTTCAAAGAAAATGGCCGTTGGCAGTGTGTGAAAATAGAGGGCATTTCTGAGGATTGTTCGCAGTATGACCTGAGCCAGGTGCTCTCGCGTTTTCAGGTGAAGACACGGGTTAGTGGCGACGAGCACCCGTTTGTGGGGCAGTTCGACATGGTGGTGCCGGTGTCGCACAAAAACGAGCCCATTGCCTACGCGTTTTGGGGCGGGATGCTCGAAGAGAACGCTTACAGCGACCTGCAAGTGGCCATTACGCTTACGCACGTGCTCGCTGTTGGCATCGAAAACAAACGCCTCTTTAAAAATCAGCTACAGCAGGAACTCTTTCACCGCGAAGTGCAATATGCTGCTGAAATCCAACAGGCACTGGTGCCTGTGCGGCTGCCTTCAAGCTCTCATTACCAGCTATCCAGCATTTACAAACCGCACTTTGCCGTCGGCGGAGACTACTACGACGTCTTCGAGTTGAAGGACGGCTCCCTGCTTTTCTGTATTGCAGACGTTACGGGTAAGGGCATTCCGGCAGCCCTGCTGATGTCCAACATTCAGGCAACACTGAATGCGCTGGTAACGCGATGTCAGTCGCTGGAAGAAATGGTCGTCGAAATGAACAAGGCCATCTTCCGGGTGACAGGGGGAGACCGTTTTATTACCCTTTTTATTTGCCGCTACGAACCCCACCACCGCTCGCTTCACTACATTAATGCCGGCCATACGCCACCGTTATTGTTTTGCGAAAACGAGGTTATCCCCTTGACTAATGGCTGCACCATCCTTGGCGGCATGGACGCGCTGCCTTTCCTCGAAATCGGTGGCCTGTGTCTGACCCGCAACGCTACCCTCTTCGCCTATACCGACGGGCTCACGGATGCGCGCAACGATGCCGGAGAGTTCTTCAGCGAGGAGCGCCTGATTGACTTTTTGAAAGACAACAACCGCCTGGATGCCCGCGCACTTAATACCAAATTGCTTGAGCACATCGAGACCTTCCGACAAGGGCAATCGCTCACGGACGACATCACTGTACTGACCTGCAAAATTTTCCTCTGAACTACTTATGGCTGCAGAAGCAAAAAACGAGCCCTTCCACATCACCGTCAACGACCAATATTCGATAGACGTGCTCCCTGATGAGGCTCACGCTTTGGATGTCGTACCCGACGGGCCAGCGCGTTACCACGTCCTCCATCAGGGCCATGCTTTTTGGGTGGAAACCATGCATGCCGATTGCGACGCGCGTACGTTTGCTTTTCGCATTGATGGGCAGGTGTTTACGGTTCAGATCGCCGACTTCTACACCCGCCTTGTTCAGCAGTTGGGCATGGCTAAGGCCAGTGGGCATCGTTCCAACGTTGTGAAGGCACCTATGCCTGGCTTGGTGTTGCAGGTGCTGGTAGCTCCTGGTCAGAGCGTGCAAAAAGGCGATCCTTTGCTCATCTTGGAAGCGATGAAAATGGAAAACGTTCTCAAAGCAGCGAATGAGGGCATGGTGAAAGAGGTATTAGTGCAAGGTGGCCAGACGGTGGAGAAAGGTTCAAACTTGGTGGTGCTGCAGTAGGCCGCTAAAGGCCTATCTGGCGGGGTGCTTTCGAAAAAAGGCGCCCATTTGCTCCAAGAAGACCAAGTCAGCGTCGTTTACACACACCAGCTCCTTGCCTCGTGGAGGGAGCGCGTTGGCCGAAAAACGCCACTCGTTGTTGTAGGTTCGGGCCAATTTTCCCTGTCTTAAGATGGCTTCGTTACTATGAATCTTTCTGATCTTTCGCTGAGCCGTCCCGTATTGGCCACGGTGATGAGCATCTTTATTGTGGTGTTTGGAGTATTGGGTTACACCTTTTTAGGCGTGCGCGAATACCCGGCCATTGACCCGCCCACCATCAACGTGCGCACTACGTACACAGGCGCTAGTGCAGAAGTCATTGAGAGCCAGATAACCGAGCCTTTAGAGAAAGCCATCAACAGCATCGCGGGCATCCGCTCGGTCAGCTCGCAGTCATCGCAAGGGACCAGTTCCATTACTATCGAGTTCGAGTTGGGGGCCGACCTGGAGCGCGCCGCTAATGACGTGCGCGACAAGGTCTCACAAGCGGTGCGCTCGCTGCCTCAAGATATTGACGCGCCGCCGGTGGTTACTAAGGCAGACGCCAACAGTGACCCCATTATGTTTATCCCTATCCAGAGCAGCACACGTAACGTTACCGAGCTCTCTGATTATGCCGCTAACGTGTTGGCCGAACAGCTGCAAACCATCCCCGGCGTCAGCGAGGTGCGCATTTTTGGCGACAAACGCCCGGCTATGCGCCTGTGGATGGACCCTGTGAAATTGGCTGCCTACGGCCTGACGGTGCAAGACGTTCAGCAAGCCCTCAGCCGAGAAAATGTGGACTTGCCCGCGGGCAAATTGCGCGGTGATGCGATAGAACTGACGGTCAAAACCTCTGGCCGATTGGAGACAGAAGAGGACTTCAACAACATGATTATTCGGCAGCTGCCCTCCGCGCAGGGCGGCGGCACTATCCGTTTCAGCGATGTGGGCGAAGCCGTTCTCGGCCCAGAAAACGAAGAATTTAGCGCACGGCGCAACAACGTGCCCAACGTTTCCATGGCACTGGTGCCACAACCGGGGGCCAATATCATTGAAATCGCTGACGAGTTCGAGCGGCGCTATGCTCAAATTAAGAAAAACCTCCCCCCCGACATCATCACTGAGGTAGGGCTTAACCGCTCTATTTTCGTACGTCGTGCCGTGCTGGAAGTGCAAGAAACGCTCGTCATTGCGGTGGCGCTTGTTATTCTGATCATTTACTTCTTCTTCCGAAACTGGCTCATCGCGCTGCGGCCATTGGTAGATATTCCTGTTTGCCTTATCGGCACCTTTTTTATTATGTACCTGTTCGGCTACTCCATCAATGTGCTCACTTTGTTGGCTGTCGTGTTGGCTACGGGTCTGGTAGTGGATGATGGTATTGTGGTTACCGAAAATATCTACAAGAAAATAGAGCAAGGCATGGACAAGTGGCAAGCCGCGCGCGAAGGAACACGGGAAATCTTTTTTGCCGTCATTTCGACCTCGCTCACGCTAGCGGTAGTATTTGTGCCGATTATTTTCTTGCAGGGCTTTACTGGGCGGCTATTTCGCGAATTTGGCATCGTCATCGCCGGAGCAGTGCTGATTTCGGCGTTCGTTTCTCTGACCTTGACGCCCGTGCTCAGCGTCAAGTTGAGCGGTAAAAATCCGCAGGCACACGGGCGCTTTTATCGGCTCACAGAGCCGTTCTTTCTGGGTTTAGATCGCCTCTACGGCCGTTTGTTGCGAGCTTTCATGCGCCATCGTTGGGCAAGCATCGCTATTGTATTGGCCTGTTTTGCTGTCATTTATGCCGTGGGCGGTTCGTTGAAAACCGAGCTGGCGCCCTTGGAAGACCGCAGCATTATTCGCGCTATCGTAACGGCACCCGAAGGTACCGATGTGGACGCTACCGAGAACGTTATCAGCAAGTTTGTAGCCCAGGTGATGGACTCGGTGCCGGAGTACCAGATGGTCTTTGGCATCACCGGCGGCGGGCGAGTGGGTGGCACTAACTCAGGCTTTATCAGCTTGGGTCTGGTGCAACCACAGTATCGCGAGCGTACGCAACAAGAAGTGTATGACCAACTACTTCGCATGAGCCGCCGTTTCACAGAGGCGCGCATTTTCCCTAACCAGGAGCAGACTATTTCTACCAGCTTCGGTGCTGGCTTAGCGCTACCCGTTCAGTTTGTTCTTCAGAACCAAGATTTTAAAAAACTCGAAGAAGCTCTTCCGCGCTTTTTGGAAGAAGCGAGCCAAGAGCCCACTTTTGCTAATGTAAATGCGGACTTGAAGTTTAACAAACCCGAGCTACAAGTAGAAATAGACCGCCTGAAGGCCGCCCAGTTGGGCGTCAGTGTGCTGGATGTCAACCAGACTCTGCAGCTGGCATTAGCCGGACGTCGCTTAGGCTATTTCATCATGAACGGCCGGCAGTATGCTGTCATTGGCCAAGTAGATCGCTCTGACCGGGATGAGCCTGCCGACCTGACCAAGCTCTACGTGCGCAACAATCAAGGCCAGCTGGTGCGCTTAGATAACCTCGTCCGCTTCACAGAAACCAGCAGCCCGCCCATCCTCTACCACTACAACCGTTTTAAGTCGGCCACCGTCAGCGCAGCATTGGCGCCGGGCAAGACGCTGGGCGAGGGCATTGCCGCCATGGAGGCCATCGCTCAGCGCGTCCTCGATGAGTCGTTCAGCACCGACCTAAGCGGCCCCTCGCGCGATTTTCGCGAAAGCCGCGGCAACACGGCCTTTGCTTTTTTGCTTGCCTTGGGGTTGGTATACCTCATCCTAGCTGCCCAATTTGAGAGCTTCCGCGACCCATTCATCATCATGCTCACCGTGCCGTTGGCCATTGCTGGTGCCTTCCTCTCGTTGGCTATAGCCAATCATACACTCAATATTTTCAGCCAGATAGGTATGATTATGCTCATCGGCTTGGTGACGAAAAACGGCATCCTCATTGTCGAGTTTGCCAACCAGAAAATGCGCGCTGGTGTTGTAGCAAGCAAAGCCGAGGCAGCTATCCAAGCCGCTCAGCAGCGCCTGCGCCCTATCCTAATGACAACACTGGCCACCGTGCTGGGCGCGCTGCCTATTGCTTTGGCCTTAGGCGCTGCTGCCACCTCACGCATTCCATTGGGGGTTGTTGTTGTGGGAGGCTTGTTGTTCTCGTTGGTGCTCACCCTATTCGTCATCCCCGCCATGTACACCTACTTGAGCGGAGTGAAGCGCGGAGCCGCGCGGCGGACAGAGACGCTGCTTAAAGAAGAGGAGGCGTATTCGTAAGGTAGGCGGCTCTGCCAATCGTCCCTTAGCGCCGAAGCCCCCACGCCAGCGATAACCAACCGGCAATGAAACACACGCCCCCAATGGGTGTGATAGGCCCGACCCAGCCCACTGGAAACGGGAGCAGGTCGCGGCAAGCCAGCAAGTAAAGTGAGCCGGAGAAAAACAAAATGCCCAGACCAAACAGGTAGCCGCTGCGGCGCAGCCAAGTGCGGTCGCCTCGGCTCGTCAGGATGCCTGTGGCGAGCAGAGCCAACGTGTGTACAAAATGGTACTGAATGCCTTTTTCAAAAATGGTGATCTGGTAGTCCGTCATATGCGGCCTTAGCCCATGCGCCCCAAAAGCGCCCAAGGCTACTGCGGCAGCGCCCAGCAAGGCGGCCGATTGTAGAATGCGAGTGCTTATCATGATATCGTTGCCCTTGGTATGGCGAAAGGTACGGCGCCTGCCCCGTTGTGGCCTGCTTTTGTTCCGCATTGATGGCAAGCTATCTGCCTTTTTGGGCTAAAATTTTGGTTGAAGGGCAAAACTTCGAAACTCACTACCTTTGCCCGAAGTGCTGGGAAAGCCCTGCCTCTGTCTGTGTTTTAGGAGATTTTGATAATCACCGATGAAAGTTTCGCTGAATTGGCTTAGAGAGTTTCTCGATATAAATAAAAAGCCTGAGGAGATTGCTGAAATACTGACCTCGCTGGGATTGGAAGTAGAAGGATGGGAGCAAGTCGGTCCTTCGCCAGTTGATTTGGAGGGCGTATTTACTGGTGTCGTGGTGGAGTGCACCCGTATTCCCGACAGCGACCATCTCTCGGCTACGCGCGTGGATGTTGGCGACGGTCAGCTGCGCTCCATCGTTTGCGGGGCGCCCAATGTAGCCGTTGGCCAGCGTGTACTGGTCGCTCTGCCCGGTGCGCGGGTTCTGGGCAAGGATGGTTTGCTTTTCCAAATAGCAGAGCGGAAGGTACGCGGCGTGCTGTCGCAAGGCATGATTTGCGCCGAAGACGAGCTCGGCCTTGGTACCGATCACTCGGGCATTATGGTGCTTCCAGAGAGTACACCTCTGGGGCGCACGGCCGCTGAGTACTTTGGGCTGCATGCTGACGTCATTTTTGAGATCGGCATTACCCCCAACCGTGCCGATGCGACGCACCACCTCGGTGTAGCCCGCGACCTATTGGCGTGGTTGCGCTATCGCGAAAACCTCCAAGCCGAATTGCGCGACCCGGCAGGCTCCCTCTCGTTGCCCAGTGGCACCGCCACGCCTTATCCGGTAAGCGTAGAAACTCCTGAAGCTTGCCAGCGTTACATGGCGCTACTCATTCGGGGCGTGCGCGTGCAGGAAAGCCCCAACTGGCTACAGCAGCGCCTACTCGCCCTGGGCCAGCGCCCTATCAACAATGTTGTGGACGTCACCAACTACGTGCGTTTGGAACGAGGCCATCCGCTGCACGCTTTCGACGCGGCGCGTATTGGTGGTGGCGCCATCCGCGTCATGACCCTACCAGAGGGCGCTACCTTTACCACACTCGATGGCGAAGAGCGACGCCTTTCGGCGCAAGACCTGATGATTTGCGATGCCCACGGCCATCCGCTTTGCATAGCAGGCGTCTTTGGCGGCGCCTCCAGCGGTGTTACAGAGGCCACCGTAGATGTGTTGCTCGAATGCGCCCGTTTCCATCCCACGTGGATACGCCGCACCATGCTGCGCCACAGCTTGCGCACCGATGCCGCTTGGGTATTCGAAAAAGGCGTAGACCCCAATGGCTGCCCAGAGGCTCTTCTGCGAGCGGCTGCTCTCGTGCTAGAGTTGGCAGGCGGTCAAATTGCCACCGCACCTGCCGATATTTATCCCCGGCCAGCGCAGCCCGAGCGCGTGCCCATGACCTACGAGTACATCCGCACCCTGATAGGTGCTGAGCTGTCGGTAGAAACCGTGGAGCGTATCCTTCATGCTCTTGACATTGGCATGTTGGACAAAACACCGACGGGTTTCACTGCCGTAGTGCCTACGAACAAGCCCGACGTGACGCGTCCGGCAGACGTGGTAGAAGAAATTTTGCGCGTGTACGGCCTCGACGAGGTCCCCGTGCCAGCTCGCCTGCGCACCAGCTTGGAAGTCACACAGCACCCTACGCGCGAAACCGCACGCCGTATCGCCGCTGATTATCTGGCGGCCAATGGTTTTCTGGAGTGCATGAGCCTCTCGCTCACTAACTCCGCATACCACGTTGGCCCACAAGCCCCTCTGCCCATACCGAGTGAGCAACTGGTGTTTGTTCATAACACCGCTAATCAGGGGCTCGACTGCTTGCGTCCTACCCTGTTGTTTAGCGCCTTAGAGAACACGTTGCGCAACCAAAACCACCAGAACCATCACTTGCGCCTCTTCGAGCTAGGCAAAACTTATCGCGCGGCCACGGGTAATATGGTTGAAACGGAGCGTCTCTACATGCTCCTCTGTGGCGACCACAGCCCAGAAAGCTGGCAGCCTGCGCCTAAAAAACAGGCCGATTTCTACACCCTGAAAGCATACGTACGAAACCTCTTGGAACGTCTCGGGGTAGTCAGTTTTCAGGAGACGCCCCTCCAAGGTGAGATGCCCTTTCGCTATGCCCTGCGTTATCACCGAGGCCCGCAAGAGCTGGTGATAATGGGCGAAGTGGCCCCCTCCCTTTTGCGCTTTTTGGACGTCAAAGGGCCTATTTTCTACGCTGAGATGAATTTCGACGTCCTCTACGAAGCTTTGGCCCATCAGCGCGTACAGTTCAGGGATACGAGCAAATTCCCCGCTGTGCGGCGCGATTTGGCCTTAGTGCTTGACCAAACCGTAACCTTCGCCCAAATCCGGCAGGTGGCCTTGAGCACGGAGAAGAAACTGCTGCGAGAGATAAACCTATTCGATGTCTTTGAGGATGCTCAGAAAATAGGCCCAGGTAAGAAATCTTATGCCGTCAGCTTCTTGTTTGAAAGCGCCGAACGCACCCTACAGGGCAAAGAAATAGATGCTATCATGCAGCAGCTGCAGCAAGCCTTCGAGCAAAAACTTCAAGCAACTATTCGAAAATAGCCCCTCAAACCAACTTACCCATTCTTTTCTTCACCAATTTATTTAAATCGCATCGCAATGGAAATTATCATAGGAATTGCCATCGGCCTCATAGTAGGGGGCGTCGTGGCGTATTTGTTCGCCAGTCAATATTTCAAAAAGGCTAACCAAAAGGCCGCCGAAGAAGGGAGCCGGCAGGCTGACCTTATCATTCAGGAAGCACGCCTGTCGGCCAAGCGCATTACCGATGAAGCCTCCGTAAAAGCGGAGAAAGTCATCAGCCGGGCAGAAGCAGAAAACGAGCGCATCAAGCAGCAGAAAATCCAAGAGGCTAAAGAGCGCTACGCGCAGATGCGAGCCCAGTTTGAGGCAGAAAAAGCTCAGCATCAGGTCAAGCTGAAGGAGATGGAAATGGAGGTCATCAGCAAGCAAAAAGACCTTCAGATGGAACAAGAGCAGTTTCAGGCGCAGGTGAGAGAGGTCAACGCCCGAAAGGCTGATTTGGAAAATCGCGAAGCCGAGCTCAATCTGCTGCGCGACAACTTGGAAAAACAGCTCAAAATCGTACAAAAGAAGAAGGAGGAGCTCGACGCTGCTAACGAGGAACGCATCAAGATGCTAGAGAAAATTGCCCAGATGACCCAGCAAGAAGCTAAAGAGCAGCTGTTAGAGGCTGTGCGCTCCAAGAGCGACAGCGAGGCGCGCGCCATCATTCAGGAGGCCATCAACGAGGCACGCAACACCGCTAGCAAGGAGGCCAAAAAAATCGTTATTCAGACCATTCAGCGCATGGCTGCCGAGTTTACTATCGAAAACACGGTGTCAGTGTTCCCCTTAGAAAATGACGAAATGAAAGGCCAGATCATCGGGCGCGAGGGTCGCAACATCCGCGCCTTGGAGGCCGCCACCGGAGTAGAAATCATCGTGGACGATACGCCCGAAGCGATCGTGCTCTCTTCCTTTGACCCGGTGCGTCGTGAAATTGCGCGTTTGGCGCTGCAGCGCCTGGTGGCCGATGGCCGCATTCACCCGCAACGCATCGAAGAGGTGGTAGCCAAGGTAACCCGTCAGATTGAGGAGCAAATCGCCGAAATTGGCGAGCGCACCATCATAGAGCTGGGCATTCATGGCCTCAACCCAGCGTTGGTTCGCATGGTAGGGCGTATGCGTTTCCGCTCTTCGTACGGCCAGAACTTGCTCAAACACTCCATCGAAACGGCGAACCTCTGCGCTATTATGGCTGCAGAATTGGGGCTCAACCCTAAGCAGGTGAAAATGGCTAAGCGCGCTGGCTTGCTGCACGACATTGGTAAAGTGGCTGAAGAAGAAACCGAGCTTTCGCACGCTATTGTCGGCATGAAAATGTGCGAACAATACGGCGAACATCCCGTGGTTATCAATGCCGTAGGCGCTCACCATGATGAAATCGAAATGGACAATATTATCTCGCCCATCGTTCAGGCTTGCGACGCCATTTCCGGGGCTCGCCCAGGCGCCCGCCGCGAGATTTTGGAGAACTACCTCAGGCGCATCGGCGAATTGGAAGAGCTAGCCATGAGTTACGAAGGCGTGGCTAAAGCCTTCGCTATGCAAGCAGGCCGCGAGCTGCGGGTTATCGTAGAGGCAGATAAAGTCAGTGATCAGTATGCCGACGACTTGTCGTTTCTTATTTCTAAGCGTATCGAGGAGGAGATGCAGTACCCGGGCCAAATCCGGGTTACGGTCATCCGCGAGAAGCGCGCCGTTGCTTACGCGCGCTGAGCGGCGCCATCTAACGGAAAGCACTCGGGCAGCCGGCACCCGCCGGCTGCCCGAGTTGTTTTTGGCTTCGCCTGGCTAACCTCGTGTGAAGGTTGCGCGACCTTTCTTCTCATGCATCGCCTGGAAAGCCGCACTTTTGCCGACAATAAAAACCGATACCACACCTCCGCATGTCTATCCGAAAACTCGCCGGTGAGACCGCTCTATATGGCTTGAGCAGCATCCTGGGCCGCTTGCTCAATGTCTTGTTAGTGCCCTTTTACACGCGCGTGTTGCACTCGACAGCGGAGTATGGAGCAGTCATTGACTTGTACGCGACATCGGCGTTTGTCATTGTGATACTGTCCTACCGCATGGAGTCGGCCTTTTTTCGGTTCGGCACTCCATTACCCGACCGCGATCGGGTGTATAGCACGGGCATGTGGTCGTTGTTAGCCACGACGTGTGTTGTAGTGGCTGGGTTGCTGGCGTTTGCACAGCCCATTGCCGACGCTTTGCGCTATCCGGAGCATCCCGAGTACGTGCGCTGGTTTGCGCTTATCTTGGGGATGGACTGCCTGACCGAGTTGCCTTTTGCTCGGTTGCGCATGGAACAACGCCCACTTCGCTTTGCTGCCATTCGCCTCACAAACATCGGTGTGAATATCGGTATGAACTTGTTTTGGCTGGTGTTTTGCCCCTGGGCTAGCCGGCATGGCCACGAGTGGGTGCATGGAGTTTGGTCACCTGAGCACTCGGTGGGTTACATTTTCTTATCAAACGCAGTGGCTAGCGCCGTTACATTGGCGCTGCTTTGGCCTCAGCTACAGCGCGTCAGGGCGGTATTCGACGCGGCGCTGTGGTGGCGCATGCTGACGTATGCGGGGCCGCTCATTGTAGTCAGCCTATCGGGCATTGTGGACGAGATGTTCAGTCGAGCCATGCTTAAGTATTTGTTACCCGGATCGACGGAGGAAAACCTGGCACAGGTAGGCATTTTTGGAGCCAACTACAAATTGGCTGCGCTTATTTCGCTGTTCACGCAGGCCTATCGCTACGCTGCAGAACCTTTCTTCTTCCGCAACGCTCAGACAGACAATGCCTTGCAAAATCAGGCCCGTGTAACGCAGTGGTTCACTGCGGCGGCCGTGGCTGGCATGTTGGGTATCCTACTTTTTTTGGAGGTGGTTAAGTATTTCATTGCACCGCGGTATTGGTCGGGGTTGCATGTCGTTCCAGTGCTATTAATGGCTAATGTATTGGTGGGCATCTACTACAACTTTTCGGCCTGGTATCGCCTCAAGGACAGGACAGCGCTAGGCGCCTGGATTTCCGTCGGCGGGGCCGTGTTGACCGTTGGGCTTAATTTGTGGCTCATCCCGCACTTGGGCTATACGGGGGCTGCCTGGGTTACGCTCATTTGCTACGCTTACCTGTGTGTAGCTACCTGGTACACAGGCCGGGTGCATTATCCGGTACCCTACCCGCTGGGACGCATGGCAGCCTATATCGTCGGCGCTTGGGCGTTGTATGGCCTCAGTATAGGCGCAAAAGCAGCCCTGCATCTATCTTTGGCTGGGCAGCTGATGTTAGGGGCCGTGTTGTGGAGTGGTTTTGTGTGGAGCGTTTTTCGCTGGGAGAAAACCGCCGCTCGGTCATAGTTGTTACTGCCCAAAAACCTTATTGCGCTATGTTCCATCTAAAAGAAGGTGATCCAGCTCCAGATTTCGCCGCCTCCAATGAAAAGGGGGAGATCGTTCGCCTGTCTGACTTCAAGGGCAAAAAATTAGTGCTTTATTTCTACCCTAAAGACGACACTCCTGGCTGTACAGCAGAAGCTTGCAGCCTTCGCGACAGCTACAGCCAGTTCGTTGGCAAGGGGTACGCTATCTTGGGGGTTAGCCCAGACTCTCCGAAAAAGCATGTAAAGTTTATCGAAAAGTACAACTTGCCCTTTAGCTTACTGGCGGATGAAGACCATCGAGTAGCGGAAGCCTATGGCGTCTGGGGGCCCAAGAAGTTTATGGGCCGCACCTACGACGGCATCCATCGTACGACATTCGTTATTGATGAAACAGGGCATATCGAGCGCATTATTGCTAAAGTAGACACGGAAAACCACGCTGCCCAGTTATTAGAGGCATAAAAAGACAGCGGCCCTCTCTACGGTCTGAGTATCGTAGAGAGGGCCTGCCTGCTTCAGCAGGTCTCGTCCATCACATTAGTCAAGCGATTGGTTAGCCACGCTCGCACTGTTGACGAGTTGCTGATATTCTAACGGTGTCAGATTGTCCATGCAAAAATGGATAGGGTTGATGGGCTTGCCTTTGTAGTGCACCTCGTAGTGCAAGTGTGGGGCGGTAGATAGCCCTGTATCCCCTACTTCGCCAATTTTCTGACCTTTCTTGACGCGCTCTCCCACGCGCACACTCATTCTGTTCATGTGAGCATACCAGGTTTCGTAACCGTAGCCGTGATTGATGCGCACGCAATTGCCATAGCCCTGGTGCCACCCGGCCTCTATTACGACGCCATCTCCAGTGGCCTGAATGGGCGTACCTATACGGGCCGGGAAGTCAACTCCTTGGTGGAATTTCCTGATCTTGTAAACCGGGTGAATTCGGTAGCCAAAGCCCGAAAGCACACTCATGCTCTTTTGCAGCTTGTCTTCGCGCACCGGCTTGATGCTCGGAATGCTCGCCAGCATCTTTTCCTGATTTTTAGCCAGCGCCATAATGGTGTCCAGGGAGCGTGCTTGCAAGGCTAGCTGTTGCTTCAAAATGTCCATGCGGCCCAGGGTGCTGCGGATGGCTTCCCCTCCATATCTAAAGGCTTTCGTTTCTGGATGCGCTTCATGGCCACCTTTGCCGCCTTGCCATACGTCGGGGTCAATCGGGTCCATCCCAAACACAGCGCGGTGTACGTAGGCGTCTCGCTCTTGTACCTCCTGAAGCGTTTTGGACATTTCCTCGATTTCCTGATTAAGCTGCGCGAATTTGCGCTCCATCTGCTCAATCTCTTGGATGAGCTCCTTTTCGCGAGGAGAAGGGAAGAAGTGATAAAGTAGTGCGAGCAGCCCTATTGCTGCCACTAATACGGCGGAAAAGAAGCCAAAAGCCTGCCATAATCTTGTTTTGAGGGGAACAACTACCCGTTCGTAGCTGAGGGTTTGTGTGTTGTAAACAAACTTTTCTTTCCTGCCCATATGGTCGGTTTTTACCTAAGTCATCGTGCACAGCCTTCTCTCATCAGAGCAGTGCTATGTGTGGACGACTGTGGATTATGCTGTTTTTGCAAGAGTTTGTCTGGATAGAATGGGGGGCGAGCGCCCACAAAGAATGACTCAGGTTGGTTCTGTAGTTTGGCTCGTTTGCCTCCCTGCGCACAAAAGTATTTAGACGCTCGATAGTAACCAAACATTTTTATTAAAAACTACACAAGAAAGTCTGCTAAGCAACAAAGAAGACATGAAGAAGAGCCTACATGCACCCGCTTTCAGGCGTCAGCTTCGCCGCTCGTGGCATGCCTTTAGCAAAGGCGAAGAAAAAAACTTTCGAAGAAATGAGGCGCCTCCCACAGGACATTTTAACAATTGAAGCGGTCAGGCCTTTTTTTCAACACAGACTTAAATCGCTGATTTTCAACATTTAAAAAACCAAATTAGCTTCTGTCCACTACGCGCGCATCTATTTTGTCATGGTCGTTTTGCACCTTTGCCAACTATGCAAACAGGAACGGTGGTTAAATCAACAGGGGCGTGGTATCAAGTTCGGCTGGATGCCGATGGCGGTGTTTGGGAATGTCGCATTGTGGGGAAATTTCGCTTGGAAGATGTGCCCCTAACCAACCCTGTAGCCGTAGGCGACCGCGTCGAGGTGAGACCAGAAGGACCGGGACAAGGTATGATTGTGCAGATTTTGCCGCGGCGCAACTACGTAGTGCGGCAGTCGCCTCGCCGAAAGCACGACCTGCACCTGTTAGCGGCTAACGTAGACCAGACCATGCTCATCACTACGGTGGTGTTTCCGGACCTAAAACCGGGCTTTATTGACCGCTTTTTGCTCATGACAGAGCCGCACGAGATCCCAGTCGTCATCGTATTCAACAAAGGCGACCTCTACGACGAGCGAGCCGTGGATGTGTTTTTTGAAATGAAAGGCATCTACGAGAGCATTGGCTATCGCGTATTGGCCACGTCCGTGCGAGAGCGCAAAGGGTTGGATGCTGTGGTGGAAGTGCTCAAGGACAAAACCACGCTCCTCGCTGGCCAGTCGGGAGTGGGCAAAAGCAGTCTTATCAATGCCATACAACCCCACCTACAATTGCGCATAGGTGAACTCAGCGACTACTCGGGCAAAGGAAAACATACAACCACGTTTGCGGAAATGCTCGAGCTGGACTTTGGTGGCTTCATCATTGACACCCCCGGCATCAAGACGCTTTCCTTCAACAATAAGGACCCGTTGAATGTGGCACATTCCTTCCGTGAATTCTTCCAGCTTTCGGCGCAATGTCGCTTCGGCGCTGCCTGCTTGCATCGCAACGAGCCGAGCTGCGCTGTGCGCCAGGCATTGGAGCGCGGCGAGATAAGCGAACTGCGGTACCTAAACTACCTGGCCATTCTTGAAGAGGTGGAGGACGTCAATTACTGGGAGCGGCGTAAGGAAGTCCGGTAGAGGGGAATTCACAGGTCGCCCAATTGCGGGCGTACAACCATCTCTTCTACTACAGCGGAAGCCGATAGCTCGTAAGCTGCCCAAACCAGGCGCGCGATGTCGTCGGCCTGCATGAGGCGGTCAGCGGGCAGCTCTACGCCTTGCCAGGAGTCGGACCAGGTGGCACCAGGCAGCAAAGCCGTCACCCGAATGCCTGTGGTTTTGAGTTCCTCGCGCAGCGCTTTGGAGAAGCCGAGCAAAGCAAACTTGGAGATGGAGTAGGAGCCACCGTTAGGGTAGGCGGTAATACTGGCAATGCTGCAGAGGTTGAAGATATGGCCGCGCTGGTAGGGCAACATCAGCGGTAACAACGCCCGCGTGAGGTGATAAGCGCTATACAAGTTAGTCTCGATGAGCACCTCCAGCGCGCCCTCTTCTTCTTCGCTGACGCGCCCAGGGCGAAAGATGCCCGCATTATTGACCAGCACATCTACGCGTGCCCAGTGGCCGCGCACGGCTTCGGCAAAGCGCCGAACGTCGTCGCGTTGGCTCAAATCGGCTTGGATAGTGAGCAGTGTCTTCCCTGGATAGGCTGCGGCCCAGTGTTGTTGCATAGCATCCAGGTCGGAAGCGGTGCGAGCGCAGACCGCGATATCAAAGCCGCGTGCTGCAAACCACTCGGCAATGGCGCGCCCCAGCCCTTTGGTGGCGCCGCTGATAACGGCAACAGGCGTACGCTTTGAAGTGTTTTGTTGTGGCATAAGTTGGAAGTGTATGTTTTCTAAGGATTTGGGTCGAACCCTCTGACGCGTGCAAAGTTTGCGGAAAAGCCCAATCTTTGCCACCCTCAGCGGAAATTACCCACAAAAACACTTTTTAACTATGCTGGCTCTCGATAAGCGCTTCAATTTTATCTATCACTTTGGCCGCTATCTGTTTCTAATGAAGCAGACCTTCGGGCGTACGGAGAACTTCTACATGTATTGGAGGGAAACCATGCGCCAGATGAATCATATTGGCATTGGCTCACTTATCATTGTATGCCTAATCTCTATTTTCATCGGTGCCGTGGCGGCGCTGCAATTTGCCTATCAGCTCGACGGCCAGCTCATCCCAAAATACTACATCGGCTACATTGTGCGTGACTTGGCCATTATTGAGCTATCTCCGACCATCACTTGCCTGGTGTTGGCCGGAAAGGTAGGCTCTAACATGACCGCCGAAATTGGCGGCATGCGCCAGAAAGAACACATCGATGCGATGGAGGTCATGGGTGTCAATTCAGCCGCCTATCTCATTCGCCCTAAAATCATCGGCGCTTTGCTGACCATTCCGCTCTTGGTCACTTTTTCAGCCTTTGTGGCCATTATTGGGGGCTATTTGGCCAGCGTACCTACGGGCTGGATTACTGATGACGAGTATAATCAAGGGCTTCGCTCATTTTTCGAGCCGTACAACGTGTTCATGATGTACGTCAAGTCCGTTGTTTTTGCCTTCATCCTGACGACGGTTTCTTGTTATCAGGGCTACTATGTGCAGGGCGGCAGTATTGAATTAGGTCAGGCGAGCACTCGTGCCGTAGTGTATAGCGATATTCTCATCTTGCTGGCGGATTATCTCATAGCGGTGCTGCTGACACGCTAACTTCAGGCGTTGCGCAGGGCGGCTTGTCGCAACCGCTGCAGGAAGGGCGAGGCGAAGATGAACGACTGCAGGTTTTCGTTTTCGCTTTGGAGCACTTGGTGGCGGTGGCCGCTCCATTCTACGCGCCCATCGAAAAGAAAGCAGATGTTGTCGCCGTTTTCCATCACCGAGTTCATATCGTGCGTGTTGATGATGGTGGTAATGTTGTTTTCTATAGTGATGCCACGGATGAGCTCGTCTATGACAATAGCCGTTTTGGGGTCTAAGCCCGAGTTAGGCTCATCACAGAAAAGGTACCTGGGCTGCAGAACAATGGCGCGCGCAATACCTACGCGCTTTTGCATACCTCCTGATAATTCAGCAGGGTATTTTTTATTGCTCCCCGCCAGGTTGACCCGCTCCAGGCAGTAATTGACCCGATCTGCTTTCTCCTTAGCGGTCATTTTAGTAAACATGTCCAGAGGAAAGCGCACATTTTCTTCCACGGTAAGCGAGTCAAATAGCGCCGAGCCTTGAAACAACATGCCCATTTTCATCCGGATTTCTCGCATTTGCTCTTTGTTCAGGCTGGTAAATTCCACATCGTCGTACCACACCCGGCCACTCGTTGGCGCCAGCAGACCGACTAAAATTTTTACCAAAACGGTCTTCCCTGAGCCCGAACGCCCAATAATAAGATTGCATTTGGCTGTTTCAAAAGTGAACGAGATGCCTTTGAGCACTTCTTGTTGGCCAAAGGACTTGTAGATATTCTCTGCTCGGATCATAGGCTTTTGCTTTTCATCTGCGCTCTACAGCGGCAAAGCGGAGTAGCGCTCGATAAATGCCTTCAGCTCATCCACCATGGCAGGTGAGCCAATAGCGATGGTAGAGCGTTGGTGCAGCTCTTTGGGTTCAATGTCCAGGATGCGTTTCAACTGCGTATTGATGGCTTTGCCACCGGCCTGTTCTACGACCATGGACAGCGGGTTGCATTCGTAGAGCAGACGCAGTTTGCCTTTCGGATATTTTCGCGTACTGGGGTAGAGGAAAATGCCTCCTTGGATGAGAATGCGATGGATGTCGCTAACCATAGAGCCAATGTAGCGCAGGCCGTAGTTCTGGTCGCTGCAATGGTCAATGTAACGGCGCAATTCGAGGTCAAATTTGGAATAGTACCCCTGATTAACAGAGTAAAACTGGCCGTTCTCTGGAATGCGCATGTTGCGGTGGCTCAGGCAAAACTCACCGATGCTTGGGTCAAGCGTGAAACCGTTAACTCCGTTGCCCGTAGTGTACACCAGCAAAGTGGAGGTGCCGTACAAAACGTAGCCAGCCGCCACTTGGCGGGTTCCAGGCTGGAGAAAGTCTTCCAGAGTGGCAGGCCCAGAAGGGTCGCTCTTGCGCCGGTAGATGGCAAAGATGGTGCCTACGGACACGTTCACGTCAATGTTCGAGGAACCGTCCAAGGGGTCAAACAGCACCACGTAGTTGCTCTTCTTTGAGTGCACAGGTTCCACTTGGATGATGCCATCGCACTCCTCGGAAGCAATAGCGCAGCACTCGCCGCTGTTTTTAAGGCATTCGATGAGCTTTTCGTTGGCATACACGTCGAGCTTTTGCTGCACATCGCCCGAGGCATTGTCCGAGCCATCGGCTACACCGAGAATATTGACCAACCCCGCTTTGTTGACTTCGCGGTTAATGATTTTGGCCGCCACGCCAATATCGCGCAGTAGACCCGTCAGTTCACCGGTGGCAAACTCGAAGTCTTTTTCAGAGCGGATGATGAACTCATCGAGGGTAACAATGCGATTGCCAGGCCGGTAGAGACTGCTGGAAGCTTCGCTCACGGCCTTTTTCTTGCTGTTTGTGTTGGTGGTCATGGCAACTTGGAAAACGTGGTTAGGGTAACGTGGTGGTGGAAAAGTTGAAGCAAAAATATAAAAGTTTGCCTGTGCACGCTTCGAGGGAGTACTCATTACTTAAAAGGCTGACGTACAGTGCGACTATTCCGATAAGCGACGGATAATGCGCCCATCAGGCAGGATATGGAGTGGTGTTTCGGGGAAGTCCGTTCGCGTCAGTTCGATAATCGCTTTAGTAGCCCGCCCTTGAGGGTCAAACTTCGGCCCATGATGTTTTTGCTGATAGGTAGGTATGATCTGGCCACTCACAAAGCGCCCTTCATCGTCCACCTCTATCGAAAGGATGGGAGCAATGCCTGCCGGCCCGGCTAAGCTAAAGCGTCCGAATGTGCAGAAGTTGCCCAAACTGTAGGCGATAAAGCGGTCGTTATACAGCTCCACAGCGCGGGTAACGTGTGGCCCGTGCCCCAGAACGAGGTCGGCGCCAGCATCCACTACGGCGTGAGCAAAAGCGTACACATCGCCGCGGTTTTCGCCGTGGAAATGCTCTGTGCGTCGGGGAACATGCTGGTGCGTTGGTCCTTCGGCCCCGCCATGAAAGGAGACAATGACAATGTCGGCCTGCTCAACCAAGGTGCGCACAATTTCCTGGGCGCGAGCCAGGTTGCGCAAGTCGCAAGTGCCGCTGTTGGGCGAAAAGGCACACAGCCCCCAACGCTTGCCCGCGCGTTCTATGACGACCATCTCGTCAGTACCTACTAAACCAGCAAAGGCGATGCCGGCCTGGTGAAGGGTGTTCTTGGTCTTCGCTCGCCCCTCTGGCCCAAAATCTCCAGAGTGGTTGTTGGCCAGGCTCAGTAGATCAAAGCCGGCATCCACGAAGTGCCGCACATAGCGCGCCGGCGTGCGGAACACATAGCAGACCGCAGGGTCTTGACACTTCTTGGGTTTGCCGCCGCGGTCAAAGAGGGTACCCTCCAGGTTGCCGAAAGTAATATCGGCCTGCCGCAGCGTATCGCGCACCTCTGCCAACAGGTCAGCGCCGTCGTTGGGCGGCAGATGCGAAGGTGAGGGATAGTCGGTACCCAGCATGATGTCGCCCACGCCTATAACCCGGTACGTGCGTGCTTGCGGTAGGGTGTCTAACACCGAAGGTTGTACCAAGGTATCGAGTTGGCGCTGTGCCCGCTCGCTGCCCGCCGACGCCCCTTCGGAAAGCCATCTGCTTTTCAAGGTGCCCAGCCCTGCTGATGCCGCAGCGAGCAAGAGCAGACCTGTGCGGAAAAAAGTTGTTGCCATGCCTCTTTCTTCGTTGTGCGGTTTCGGGATAGATAGTAAGAAGTCGAACCGGCGCCACTTGCCTTTTGCTGTGGAGCCGGGTGCAGAAATCGCAGCAAAGGTCGTAAACGCCGCGGCTATTGAACCAGCACGGCTGCTTTTCGTCGGCCGAAGGCAGTGCTATTGGCTACAGCACACCGGAAAAACAACGCGGGAGATGACTGCACCGGAGTGCGGACATCTCCCGCGAGAAAAGGATGGGCTTTGTTCGTTCAATTCAGCTTGTTCAGGTCTCGAATGAGGATGGAGTTCCGGTTGAAGTGGATGAGGTTCGATTTGCGCAGCTCGTTGAGGATGGACGTTACCGTCTGGCGGCTGGCACCTACCAAGTTGGCGATATCTTGCTGGGTAAAGCCGTGCTTGAGCAAGGTTTCGAAACCAACCTGGCGTCCACGTTGGCAAGCGGTTTCTTTGAGAAAATCCACAATGCGCCCACGGACGTCTTTGTAAATGAGCGACTCCCAGTGGCGCTCTGCTCGGCGCACGCGATCGCCCAAATGGTTGATCATGTTTTGGGCTAAAGCAAAATTGCGCTCCAGGAAGGGGCGAAAAAGAGTTGTCTTTACGGAAATGAAGCGCACGTCTTGATTCATGCTGCTGGCAAATTCAGCGCGCTTGCTTTCTCCAGCCAGGCCCATTTCCCCGAAGACGCTCAGCGGGTGCTGGAAGTTGCGCAGAATTTCGCGCCCATCGGGCGCATGAATGCCCACTTTGACGGTGCCCTGCACCAAAAAGCAGAGATAATCACTTGGCTCATCCGCTAAATAGATAAAAGTGTGTTTGTGCACCATGCGGACCTCAGACAGGCGGGTGAGCTCTTCCAGCTCTCGCGTTTGCAGCGGGGCCAAAATCGGAAATTGCCGGAGTTGGTAAAAAACATCCATTGTTCGAAGAAAGATTGTTTGGATTAACGATTAAAGACTCAGTGTGCACGTCGGAAATCCAATAACTGTGCCAACGGCCGCGCCTCTATGTGGATTTGCCCTGTATTGGGTAGTCTTGATGATAAGCAGTCGGCGAGGCAAAGCGGCGTATTTTGGCCCTTGTTTTTTCGGTGTAAACGAAACCTGCCTGTATGTCCGCAGTTAAGCCTTTTTCCTTGCTTACGGAATTCGACATTTTCCTCTTTCAAACGGGGAAGCATTACCGCCTCTACGAGAAGTTGGGCAGCCGCATAGTGGAGTGCGATGGCGAGGAGGGCGTTTATTTTGCCGTGTGGGCGCCACGGGCGCGCCGGGTGTCGGTAGTAGGCGGTTTCAACGCTTGGAATCCCGAGGCACACGTCCTATTGCCTCGTTGGGACAAAAGCGGCATCTGGGAAGGGTTTGTCCCGGGGTTGGGCAAAGGCACCTTGTACAAATACCACATCACTATGCCTAACGGCAAGGGCTTAGACAAAGGCGACCCCTACGCCCTGCGCTGGGAAATGCCGCCGCGCACAGCCTCCATAGTGTGGGCATTGGAACACACCTGGAACGATGCCCACTGGATGGAACAACGTCGCCAACGAGCGGGCAAGCCGCAACCCTGGTCGGTCTACGAGGTGCACGTCGGTTCTTGGAAGAAGCTGCCCGAAGAGGGCAATCGTTCGCTCAATTTCCGCGAACTAGCTGAGGAACTTGTGCCCTATGCCAAAGACATGGGCTTCACCCATCTGGAACTCATGCCCGTCATGGAGCACCCGTATTTTCCCTCCTGGGGTTATCAAATAACGGGCTATTTTGCTCCTACAAGTCGCTATGGAGCGCCCGAAGACCTCATGCATTTCATAGATACCTGCCACCAGGCTGGCCTCGGCGTCATTTTAGATTGGGTGCCTTCACACTTCCCCGGCGACATGCACGGCCTCTATCTCTTCGACGGCACACATTTGTATGAGTATGCCGATATGCGCCGGGGGTATCATCCTGACTGGAATAGCTACGTCTTTGATTATGGGCGAGACGAGGTGCGCTCTTTCCTCATTTCCAACGCCCTTTTCTGGCTCGACCGTTACCACGCCGATGGCCTACGGGTGGATGCCGTGGCCTCCATGCTCTATCACGACTACTCGCGCAAGGAAGGAGAGTGGCTGCCCAACATCCACGGCGGCCGCGAAAACCTAGAGGCCATCTCTTTCCTGCGCGAATTCAACGAGGCGGCCTATCAAAACTACCCTGGCATCGAAACTATCGCTGAGGAAAGCACAGCCTTCCCTGGCGTTAGCAAACCCACGTGGGAGGGCGGGCTGGGCTTTGGGCAGAAATGGATGATGGGCTGGATGCACGACACGCTCAACTACTTCAAACGCCCCGTTATCTATCGCCGCTGGCACCAAAACGACATCACGTTCTCGATGGTTTACGCATTTTCTGAGCGCTTTATGTTGCCGCTAAGCCACGATGAGGTAGTGCACATGAAAGCCTCTTTGCTCTACAAGATGCCGGGTAACGAGTGGGAGAAGTTTGCCAACCTGCGCGCGTTGTTTGGCTATCAGTGGACGCACCCTGGTTCACAGCTGCTGTTCATGGGCGGTGAGTTTGGTCAAACCTCCGAATGGAGCCATGACCGCGGCGTGGTATGGGAATTACTCCAACACGATTACCACCGAGGCTGCCAGCAATGGGTGCGCGCCCTCAACCACTTGTACGTCGAGAAGCCCGCCTTATGGTGGCACGCCTTTTCTCCCGAAGGCTATGCCTGGGTCAGTGGCGATGACACGGAGAACTGCGTCTTGGCTTACCTGCGCAAAGGCCGCGCCGAAGACCGAGTGCTGTTGGTGGTGTGCCATTTCAAAACCGGTATCGTGGAAAACTACACCCTTGGCGTACCCTATGGCGGTACGTGGGTCGAGCTGCTCAACAGCGACGCCACCGATTACGGAGGCAGTGGCGTTACCAACTTGCCCATAGAGGCTGAAGCCATGCCCTCTCACGGTTGCGATTACGCCATCACCTTCCGGCTGGCTCCTTTAGCAGTGCAAATTTTTGAAGGACAAAACCCAACCCAATCACTAAAGCCAACTCGTCAAAAGGCAAAAACAACCCTTTCGGCGGAAAATGCGCCAAAAGCAAAAACAGCCCAACACCGTGCGCGCTCTGCTTCAGCGCGCGTCAAGAAGAAACCGCACCTCGCCGAATAGCCTTCGGCGCGTTCCACATGCGGTGGCCCAAAGCAGCCGACATAATCCGTACTTTTGCACCGCTTTTTAACACAGCCCACTCTATCTCTAAGGCATGCACATCACTGCGGCTCAGTTGGCCCATATCCTCGGCGGAACGCTGGACGGAGACCCAAACGTTACGGTGCGCAAACCCGCGCGCATAGAAGAAGCCCAAACGGGCGATCTTTCCTTTCTCGCAGACCCTAAGTACGAACCTTTTGCCTACACCACTTGCGCCTCCGTCCTGTTGGTAAACCGGCAATTCCAACCTAACCACCCAATATCTGCCACCCTCATACGCGTGGACGATGTACGCTCCAGCCTGGCCTTTCTGATGGAGCGCTTCCACGACCTGCTCTCGCCCAATGGCGCCGAGCCACACGTGGACGAGCGCGCCTACGTGCACCCTCAAGCGTGTATCGGCGAGCAGACCGCTATCGGGGCCTTTGCTGTTGTAGAGGCGGGAAGCGTCATTGGCGAACACTGCACCCTCTACCCACACGTGTACATTGGTCCAGAAGTGCGTATCGGCCAGCATTGTGTCATCCATTCAGGAGTCCGCATCCTGCATCGCTGCATTATCGGCAACCACTGCATCATTCACCCTAATGCCGTCATTGGTTCCGATGGCTTTGGCTTCGCTCCGCAGGAAGACGGCTCCTGGAGGAGAATACCGCACGTGGGCAATGTGATTATTGAAGACAACGTCGAGATTGGCGCCAACGTCTGTATCGATCGCGCTGCTATGGGCAGCACCATTGTCCGCGCAGGCGTCAAGATTGACAACCTGGTGCATATCGCCCACAACGTAGAGGTGGGTAAAAACACTGCTATGGCGGCCCAAGTCGGCATTGCCGGCAGCTCCAAAATTGGCGAGAACGTGCAATTGGGCGGCCAGGTAGGTGTCGCCGGTCATCTGACTATTGCTGACGGTACCCGAGTGCAGGCGCAAAGCGGCGTAGCTTCTTCGGTGCGTCAGCCCAACCAGGCCCTGTTTGGCTCGCCAGCTATTGACTACCACGACTACCTACGCGCCCACGTTGTCTTTAAGAAACTGCCACAGTTGCAGAAGAAAGTGGAACGATTGGAGCGCCTGCTGGAGGAGCGCAAGGAGGCGCCAGAAAAAGACTGACCCACCGGCAGCCTGTTTTTAATAGGGTACAACTACGTGGTGGATTTTTGTGTTCTTAAACCTAATAGTATCGCATTTGACACGCAAGACAAAACATGATGACACTGATTCGTCTTATCCCGACTATTGCTTTCAGCCTTCTTACCCTTGCGCTATCTGCGCAGGGCATCCGCTTCTTTGAAGGCAAATGGTCAGAGGCATTGGCTAAAGCTAAGGCCGAGGAGCGCCTCATTTTTGCTGATGCTTATGCTTCCTGGTGCGGCCCCTGCAAACGCATGGCTGCTACGGTGTTTACCGACGCCCAAGTGGGCGAGTTCTTCAACGCCAACTTCATCAACGTTAAATACGACATGGAAAAACCGGAAAACGCCGAGTTCGCCCGTCAATACCCCGTGTCTGCTTACCCCACGCTGATGATTCTGGATGCCAGTGGCAAAGTTGTACAAAAGCACGTCGGTGGTCTGACGGCAGAAGGGCTCATTGCCTTTGCGCAAAAAGCGCTGGGCACCGCCAGCCTATCGCAGGACGTAGAGAAAGAGTATGAGGCTGGCAATCGAGACCCTCAGCTGGTTTTGCGCTATATTCGAGGGCTTAATCGCGCCAACAAACCGTCGCTGAAAGTAACCAACGACTACCTGAACACGAACAAGAACTATAACGACCCCATCACCCGCCAGATCATTCTGGAAGGCACCGTAGAGGCCGATAGCCGCGTGTTCGATTTGCTCATTGCTCATCGGGCTGCCATCGCTGTCCAGGAGGGCACCCAAAAGGTGGATGAGCGCATCCACTTTGCCTGTAAAAACACTGTGAAAAAAGCCATAGAGTTCCGCGATGCGCGCCTGTTGGAAGAAGCTAAAGCCAAAATGAAGACTAACCTGCCCACCCAGGCAGAGGAATTTGCCTTCGATGCCGATATGCGCTACTTTGCCGCCACCAAGGATGCGAAAAATTACCTGAAGAGCGCCCAGGCATATCAGAAGAAACTGGTGCGCAATGACGCCGCCCGTCTGCACCAACTAGTCAACAACATGATTACCCTGTTTCCGAAGGACGCGGACGTGTTGAATCAGGCTGAAAAATGGGCTAAAATCGCTGCAGAAAACGGCGGCCTCGGCGAGTATTACCTAACATTAGCCGACATCCATCGCCGCAAAGGAGACAAAACCAATGCGCGCGCTGCAGCTGAAAAAGCCCTTAAGGCTCCAGGCACACAGGATAACCTTGTGCTGAAAGGGCGCGTAGAAATGTTTTTGAAAAGTCTGGAAGAATAATGTTGCTGCCGCAAATAGGCGGCGGCTCAGCTTTTTAAACTTATGTCGAAATTAGGAAGAGCATTGGTCGCCATGTCGGGAGGCATTGACTCTACCATGACCGCCGTCCTCTTGCACGAGGAAGGTTGGGAGGTCATCGGCATCACCATGAAGACGTGGGACTATGCTACATCGGGTGGCAGCCGTAAAGAAACTGGCTGCTGCTCGTTGGACAGTATCAATGATGCCCGACAGGTAGCTGTCCATTTAGGTTTCCATCATTTTATCGTGGACATCCGCGAGGAATTTGGCGACTACGTCATTGACAACTTTGTGGACGAGTACCTTGCCGGCCGCACGCCTAATCCCTGCGTTCTGTGCAACACACACATCAAATGGAACAGCCTGCTGCGGCGCGCCGACCAGTTGGATTGTGAATTCATTGCCACCGGTCACTACGGTATCATTGAGCAGCGCAATGGACGCTACTACATCCGCCGCGCGCGCGACCGCCACAAAGACCAATCCTATGTCCTCTGGGGACTTAGTCAAGAGTGCTTGGCCCGTACGCGTATGCCCCTGGGTGCGTTCACCAAAGCCGAAGTGCGCCAAATGGCTGCCGAACGCGGCTGGTTGGAGCTAAGCAAGAAAGCAGAGAGCTATGAAATTTGCTTTGTGCCCGACAACGATTACCGCAGTTTTCTGCGCCGGCGTGTACCTGACCTCGAAGAGCGCATCGGCAGCGGCGACTTCGTCGACGTGCAAGGCAATGTGTTAGGCCAACATCAGGGATATCCCTTCTATACGGTGGGCCAGCGCAAGGGCTTGGGCATTGCACTGGGCGAGCCCATGTACGTTACGGAAATACGCCCGGACACCAACACCGTTGTGTTAGGGCGCGAGGAAGACCTTATTCGCAACGGCATGCTGGTAGGCAAGATCAACCTAATGAAGTACGCCGATCTGCCCGAAGAAGGACTGGACGCAATAACTAAAATTCGCTACCGCGATGCAGGCACCTGGAGCACCCTTACACCCATGGGCAAAGAAGTGGAGGTGCGTTTTCACGCCAATGTAAAGGGAATAGCCCCGGGGCAGAGCGCTGTTTTCTATGAGGGCGACGACGTGGTAGGTGGAGGCATTATTCAAGGCAGCTTTTAGCGCCCATGGCTCGCCTACTGTTGATAGAAACAGCGACAGAGGTATGCTCTGTAGGGATAGCACAGCAAGGCCGTGTGTTGTCGGTGCAAGAGGAAGGTGATGGGGTGAACTGCTCTGCTCAACTAACCCTGCTCATCGAAGCATGCTTGCGAGCGGCTGATCTATCGCTGCGCCACCTGGATGCAGTGGCTGTCAGCAGTGGCCCTGGGTCATACACATCGCTGCGCGTGGGTGTTTCCACCGCCAAAGGTATCTGCTACGCCCTGGATAAGCCACTCATAGCAGTACCCACGTTGCAGGCATTGGCTGCAGGCGCTCGTTCACAATGGCCCAGCAGCGCACCAGTACGGTGGGTGCCTATGCTCGATGCCCGACGCCAAGAGGTTTGGCTGGCTATTTTCGATGAACAGCTCCAACCTTGCTGCCCTGCGCAGCCGTTGGTACTGGATGAGCACGTGCTCGAACGCCTGCGCGAGATGGCTCCGGCTCCGCCCCATGCTCAATGGGTGTGCGCCGGAAACGGCACCCGAAAACTTTCGTCCGCGCTGTGGGGGGGCTACCTGATTCAAAGTCCCATAAATGCCTGTACAGCAGCCTTTCTGGCCGAATTAGCTGAGGAGCGTTATCAAAACAGGCTTTTCGAAGACGTGGCCTATTTCGAGCCATTTTACATGAAGCCGCCCCATATTACCCAACCCAAGGCAGTGTTTCCGCCCCGCTACTGAGAAGCTGGTCTTTTTCTCCAGGCGACCATCGGGCCTACGGTTGAAAAAAAAATCATATAAATAACCCCTCTTGTGGGTCTGTGGCATACTTTTAGACGTGAGATTTTAAGTAAAAAACGGGTGTCCACCTATCAAAACAACATCTATGAGAAAGGCAAAAACCGAGGGAGCGGAGGGCACTGCCATGCCCTACGTGAATGGCTCCGATTTGGAAAAATCGCTTGCGGTAGTGCGCGCCATTAAGCACCCCTTGCGGCAGAAGATGCTGTACATGCTTCATGGCCAAGGAGAAATGACGGTGACAGATCTTTACATCAAACTTCGCATGGAGCAAAGCCTGACAAGCCAACACCTGGCGTTGCTGCGCCGAGCAGGCATAGTTAAGACGCGACGTGAGGGCAAGTTCATTTTCTACTCCATCAACTACGAGCATTTAGCGCTCATGTCTGATCTGTTCGCTCAATTAGCGGCCATGGCCGAAGAAGCCTGAGACCATTTAGGCCAACAAGACCCTGTGTCCTCACTGCGCCGTTCCTACGGGCATGCCCGGGAGGTTGAAAGGCAGGTTTATCCCAATGAAATAGAAAGGTTGATTCAACCCGAAGTTCCAACACCAGCCTGCACTGGCAATGTCGCGAAAAAGGGTAGTGGCTATGCCCGCTGCAAACTCAGGGATACCGTCCAGAGAGAAATCGGGTGAAGCCGTTACGATGCCAATACCGGGGGCGAGGAATCGGTTGTAAAAATGCGAGCGCCGACTGCCGAACTTGACTAACAAAGCGGCTGAGGGCGAGAACCGAAAGCGCGCCGCCTCGGGCTGTTGGAGAGTATACGGATTGCCCATCAGCAGCCCAACCCGCGGTATAGCGTGTGCACCTGCTTGAATCATCACAGCGGAGCGCTCCTCAATAATGGTGTAATGCCTCGAAGGCGCAGTAGAGGCCTCTTCTTCGGGCACAAGCAGCGCTTGGATAAGTAGCTCGTCGCCCGGCTCGCGGCGCCCGGTGTACGTGAGTTCCAAAATGCCCACTTCAGGTATTTGGTCGAGCTCAAAGCGCAATACTTCAGCGGCCAATTCGTCGCTGGCTAAGTAAACCCTGCGCAAATATTGGCTTGGAAAAGAGCGAATAAAGCGATCTATACGATCTATGTCTCTGCGCGTCTGTTCGACACATTGCATGAGGTTACGCACGTGGATGTTGCTTTGCGGCAGGGCCATCAGGCTGCCCAAGGTCTGTTGGTAAAGGCTGTCCATGTGCATACGAAGGGCGCTCCAACGCCCTTTGACATCGTACGCGTCTGTGGCAGGAGATAAGGTCTGCAGTTCGTCGCGCAGCGTATTTAGCTGTTGGCGCACATCGTTCCAACTGCGGTCCAAAATAGAACGCACCTCTAAAGGGATGGTCTCGCTGGCTAAACGCAGCTCGGTAGGGAACTGCTCTAAACAGCTCAAGGCAGGTAACATTTGGAAAAGCTTATCGCGGAAGTCTTGAAGCGCCTTATCTGTGCCTTGGTTGAGCGTGGCAGCTAAGCCGCGCAGATTTTGCATTTGCTGAAGCTGCTCGGGGGAAATCATTAAGGTCCAGTTTTCCACCTCATAAAACTGTCCTTGCTCAAACTGGTCAAAGTTTTCAATATGCAGACGCGTGCCGCCACTTGGGTCTTTCCGGAATGCGCGCAGGCTGAAGCGTACGCGGGCGGCTTTTTCTAAGGTGCGAAGTTCGCCGCGTAGGCTATCCAGAGATTCGTTGTAACGCCCCAGGATGTAGAGGAAGCGGTCTTCTCGTTCGCGCAGGGTGGGGTCGGCCCGTAGGCGCTCGGTGTACTCTCGGCTGTACTGGTTATAGCTGGCGCGCAGCAGCGTATCGTTGCCGATGTCGCGCATTGTTTGGCGCAATAAGAGGAGCAACGAGTCGGGCTGCTGCTGAGGCGTTTCGATGGTCTGCCGAATGTACCCTACTAAGCGCTCCTGTTCGCGCAGAATGCGCTCAATGCGACGGACGCGGTCGCGCAGAGCGCGGTCCAGCTGGCCCTTGCCCGCCACATCCATCGCTTTGCTCCGAATGGCCTCGCGATGGAGCGAAATGCGCAACTTGCTGTTGATGTCTACGATAGCCAACCCCGAGTCCACTACCGGAATGATGCGGCCTGAATTGCGGCTAATTTCTTCGATGCGAAACAGAGGCGTTCGCTGCGCCAGAAGGACGTTAGCGTGGCTCCAACCGAATAGCGCACCTATGGCAAGCAAAAGGAAACGTTGGTGCATAGGGGATGGGTATTTTTAACAAGCGTTAAAAAAGGCATTCGAAATGGCAAAGTCATCAATGACATCCGAAACGGTGAGCACCGAACTCAGCACGCCATTGGCCCTCAATACCATGCAGCGAGCGTTGGCGGGGTTAGGATAAGCCTGTTGGCGCAGCCAGTCCTGGATGTCGGGCTTCAGTGCTGCTGGCTGTACCCACAGACAGCGCCCGGGCTTTTGGCCACCACCTGGGCTAAAAAAAATAGGGTCAGCAGTTTCGGCTGCTTCGCGCGCGGCAGTATCGGCACCCACTGTGATGAGGCGCACGGCCGTGTTTTCGCGCAGAAACTCCCGCCATAGCAAGCGCGCTAGTGCAGGCTCCATGTCGGCTGGCAGCACAACAGTGCATAAAAAGCCGGGGCTGGTAATCGGTAACCGAGGCGAGGTCACCGGCTTCTCGGCAAGGAGCAGCATTTCTTCGCCAAGAGGGGCGTGTGCCGTGTAATACGCACACACGGCTTTGGTATGCGCCAGCGCTGCCTCTGGAAAAGGAGCCGTAGCCAACGCTGCCCCATCGGGAGGGCGGCTGCCGGCGGGTGTCTCTTCCAACACGGCCAACACCCAACGGGCTACTTCTTCGGCAACGAGCTCGGCAAAGCCGCGCTCTTCGAAGGCCTGATAAATCTGTTGCAAAAAGGTCAGGCGAATGCAGTAGCGCTCCGTCGCTGAATAGCCAGCGTCCGCAGCCAAGGCTCCACTGCCGGCCATCCAATGCGTCAGGCAGCTGGCCAAGACCACCGGAACATCGCCGGGCGTTAGCGCATCTGGAAGCTGCACCGCTGCCCGGAAAGCAGCTAGCCAGCCCGCTTTGGGGCGAAGGCCGAGAAATCGAGGTGGTGTAGAAAACATAAGAGGAGCAACTTGGGCTTGTCCGAGAAATGTTCGGCAAGGTTACACTCTTTTTCCCATTTTGTACGGAAGGCTCCCTGACGGCTTGTCCGATACTCTACCTTTGCCTGATAGACTCGTCTGAGCATGATCAAGCGCATTGTGAAAATGACCTTCCGCCCCGATAGTGTGGCGATATTTCTGAACGAAGTCTTTGAAGCGAGCAAGGACCGCATCCGATCTTTCCCGGGGTGCCGACATATGGAGTTGCTACAGTGCACCGACGATCCCTGTGTGCTTTTCACCCTCAGCCTTTGGGACGACGAAACCGCTCTGGAAAGTTATCGTCAATCGGAGCTTTTTCAAGGGACTTGGGCGCGCACCAGGAGGCTCTTTGCCCGGCGTGCCGAGGCGTGGTCGGTACGCCTGCTCGACGTTGGAGAGGCCGCCAGCCCCCCAGCTGCGCAGTAGTCATTACTTCTTGCGAACGCACCTCGGCAAGAGGAACAGGAGAAACCAGCCAGTCGTGCGAGTAAATAAAAAAAGAAGGCGGTGTGCCGTTGCACACCGCCAGAACAAAACCCATTCTATCGTATGAAGCAAAACTGTCCGAAGCAAGGAGGCGCTAGTTGTCGCAGAGCGGCAGGGCGTTGAGGTCGCGGAAGAGGATTTTCTTGCGGGTAAAGTGAAGGATATTGGAGCGCTTCAGCTGATTAAGCACCGCCGTTACCATTTGGCGGCTTGTGCCGGTGATATCGGCGATATCTTGGTGCGTCAGGTCGTGTTTGACCAATGTCTCCATGCCTACCTGACGGCCTTGTTCTACGCCCATTTGGCGCAAAAATTCGAGGATGCGGCTGCGCGAGTCTTTGAGCACCACCCGCTCCAAGCGGGCTTCTGTTTGACGCATGCGTTTGCCCAACAAGTGGAGGAGCGATTGCGCAAAAGCGAAGTTGTGGCGCATCAAATAAAGCACAGCATTGGAGTCCAATTCAAGCAGTTCCGTATCGTTTTGCATAGCATAGGCAAAGTCGCAGCGGAACAGCTCGCCCATCACGCAGGACTCACCGAAGATGTTGCCCGGCTCAACGACATATTTTACCACGTCTTTCTTGTCAGATTGCACCGCTATCTTCACCACGCCTTTGAGCACGAAGAAGACTCTTAACGCTCGCTGGCCCTGCGCATAAATGCCTTCCTGTCGTTCATACCGTTTAATACGGGCTGTCTTTTGCAAAAAAGCCATCTCCTCGGGCTTCAAAACGGCA